>Ga0182742_1000050_pt1 | contig 244839 bp, 204 predicted proteins | sample eDN5th37CBELigMG_FD_128880 | JGI IMG/M metagenome (GOLD analysis project Ga0182742, IMG submission 128880) | Enriched Miracle-Growth compost microbial communities from Emeryville, California, USA - eDNA 5th pass 37_C BE-Lig MG (version 2)... ... | reverse complement strand
GAGGGTCAGCGTGTACTCGTGGGTGGAGCCCTCGTGAGACGGCGGCTGCGACCAGGCGAGCTCGACCGCATCCTGGCTCGAGGTCGACTCGAACACGGGCGCCTCGACGAAGCCGGGCGCAGCCCCCTCGTCGTCGAAGGAGATCACCCCCGGATCGAGGGACGCGAGGTGCTCGCCGTCTCGCCGGATTTCCCAGCCCAGGAGCTCGGGCGCAGCGCGTCCCGCCTCCGCCGTGGCGAGGTCCTGGCCCCGCGCCCACTCCACCGCGAGCTCGTAGCGGTGGCGAGGCCCCGGATGGCTCTCGGATGGCAGGAACGCGAATGAGATCGTGGTCTCGTTCGCGGCGATCGTCGGGGCGGGTGCCACGACGGTGCCTGCCTGGGCCCCGTCGTCGCGATACGAGCGCTCCAGCCGGTCGAGCCGGGCGATCGGCTCGCCGTCACGGAGCACACTGAGGCCGGTCAGCTCCGGCGCGCCTCGCGCCCCGATCGACTCGTCCGACGCAGGGCTCGAGCCGAGCGACGTGAGGGCCTCGAGCGAGTACCGGTGCATCGGCCCCGGCCTGGCCACCGGATCGGTCCACGCGAGCCCGACTGCGTCTGTGGCTTCGTCCACATCGAGGACCGGAGCTTCGATGGAGCCGGGCGCCGCGCGATCGTCGACGTAGGACGTCTCTCCGGGATCGAGGGAGGCGAGAGGCTCTCCATCACGCAGGACACGGTAGCCGGAGACGGACGGTGCGCCGCGGCGTCCGGGGACCTCAATCGACACCCCCTGCGCGTCCGACGCGTAGAGCGCGACGATGCGGTAGAGGTGCTCGGTCCCCGGCGTGCCCCTGGGCATGGACCATGAGAGCCGCACGGCTTCGACGTCGCCTTCCGCCGCGATCGAGGGAGCGTCCACGGAGCCTGGCTCCGCCGTTCGATCCTCGTAGGACGTGGCGTCGGCGGGGAGCCGTGCGAGCTCGGCCCCGTCGCGTTCGATCCCGATCGCCAGGGGAGCCGCACCCGCCGGCATCGTCCACTCGAGGTGCACGAGATCTTCGCGGTCGACGGTGCCGGTTGGCTGCTCCGGCGCCGGAGTGTGGGGCTGGCTCGGCCCCCCTTCACCGTTTCCGCCCCCCGACTTCCCGCAGGCGGCGAGCAGGCAGGCGGACACGGCGACCGTGACGAGCCTCGCGGTCAAGAGGTGGCCAGGAGACGTCCGGTGCCCGGAGGCCGACGGGGGCGAGAGGAGCGCGTGCATGTCCAAAATTCCCATTGAGTACAAACGAAGGGAACGGACTGTCTCATAAAGGACAGTTTCGGCCACTTTTAGGCCATTTCGGGTACACGGCCCCCACATCAGCGCCCGCCTCGCTTCCGGACGCTGGTTGCCCCTCGACGATCTCCATGGCTTGCCGAACGACGGGCCGTGACGGTGGAAACCACCAGCCTCGAGCGCAGGCGCATGGGCTCCTGGGCCGCCGACCGCAGCGACGAACGGCCTCCAAGCGAAGTGCCGCCGTGGCCATCGTCAAAGCGGTTTACGAGCGCGATCAGGGTCGTCCCATCTTCTAAGCGCCGCCAGTCCGCGGTCCATCCCAAGACCAGGGCGATCGCATCTAAACCGCAGTCAGATCGATCACTTGGGAACCTGGCGTCGTCGGATCGCTGAATGGTCTCCGCCTGGTCGGCCACGAACCGCGTGGTCCTCGCCCGTGCTCATGGTCGAATCGAGCGGTGGCTCGCGTGCACGCCCTCGCGCGCCAGGGCTGCGACGAGCTCCGCGACGGGCTCGTCCTGGCCATCATCGGCCAGCTCGAAGGTGCCGAAGTGCATGGCGACGCTGCGCTTCGCGCCCATCAACAGGTGCGCCTACACCGCTTCAGCTGGAGAGACATGTACTGGCTGCATGAACCACCGGGGTCGGAACGCGCCCATGGGGAGGATGGCCAGACGCGGTGTCCGGAGGCTTCGCGAAGAAAAAAAGCTTCGGCAGACCGACATCCCGGGCCTCACCCACCGAACCTTGCGCAGGGTCGAAAGGGGGCTCGTGTTCCCCCGTGTCGAGACCATCAAGAAGCTGGCGTCGGCGCACGGCCTCACGCCCAACGAGTACATGCGAGAGCTGACGAAGGTCATGTAGCTCCACGTCGGTATCTGCAGGGCCGATGCTCCGGCCGCCGCAGCTCCCTCGTTGGGAAGCGGGGGCCTGACCGCGGGTTCGTCTCACGCATTTCAGCGCCAGTTCATGTCGGTGAACGTCACCTCGGAATCGTAGGCCGCCGGTCCGCTGACGGCCTGGAAGCCCGCGGTGGCTCGATGGGAGACACCGTTCACCTCCACCTGGGTCTCCGTCCCCGTGTGCGAGACGGTCCAGATGTACGAGCCGTCGGCGTTCGGCGACACCGCCGGGCCAACATTCTCCCAGCTCACGCCACCGTCGACGACCTTGAACTCGGAGATCCGCCCGTCGTCCCCGACGAGATAGGCCACGAAGTTCGTCGTGTCGGTGAACCCGGCGAGGACGCCAGCGTACGCGCCGCTCGACCCTTCCTCGACGGTGATCTCGAAGGCGCTGTGGGGCTGCTTGACGCGCGCGAGGGACAACGCCCCCGTCCGAAGCGAGCGGACCTTCCCCGGGGCGACGTGCATCCATTCCGTGAAGATGGGCGTGAGTGGTTCCTGCGCGGTGGGCAGCCACTCCGCGACTCCGACATCGAAGGCCGAGAGCGGCCCGAGGAGCGCCTCGAACTCGGATGGCCCCGCGGGGCTGCCGGCGTCCATCAGCGCCCGGTAGGCGGCAAAGGCGTCGGCCTTCGCTCCGCCATCGCCACGCTCGAGGTAGCCGGTGACGGCCCAGCTGAGTGGCCGACTCGCCACCGACTCAGAAACGACGCTCGAGGCCTTGAGCCCCGGCGTCGAGACGCTCTCGAGTGCGCTGCGCGGGAGGTCCTCCCAGGAGAGCATGGGGATGACCCCCAGGCGAACGCAGTCGCCATCCCAGTCATGGCGGCCCAGGTATTCCGCTAGCCCCTCGACATACCAGGAGGGGCGGTTCTCGTTGCCAGTCCTCGCGAGGTAGTGGAACTGGTGCGCCATCTCGTGAATGTAGAGGACGTTCGTGTAATACGGGTTGCCCTGCTCGTACAGGTAGGCGGTTCGGGTGCTGGGAGCGTAGTAGCCGCCGGCGTCGGGGGCGTGGGCACCAATCGCTGCCAGCGCTGCCTGAAAACGCGGCTGGCTCGAGAAGAACGACACGTTGAGCCGATCGGAGGTGTCGAGTTCCGGCGAGCTCTCAAAATACGAGCTGAACGCCAGCCATACGGCCTCCGCCATCCGACCCAGCTCTTCGGCGCGCTCCTTCGAGCCGACCTCGAGCTCGAGCTCGTAGTGATCGGTGGTGATCGAGTAGACGCCCTCGTCCTGGAGAACGGCATTCCAGGTCTGGGATGCGCAGTGCCAGGGATCCTCCTGGGCGCCTCCAGCCCCTCCAGAGCCTCCGGTCCCGCCAGTCCCGCCAGTCCCTCCGATCCCGCCAGAGCCTCCGGTCCCGCCAGTCCCTCCGGTCCCGCCAGTCCCTCCGGTCCCGCCAGCGCCTCCGGTCCCGCCAGTTCCCCCGGTCCCGCCAGAGCCTCCGGTCCCGCCAGTCCCTCCGGTCCCGCCAGAGCCTCCGGTCCCGCCAGAGCCTCCGGTCCCGCCAGACCCTCCGGTCTCTCCTCCTCCGCCGTCGCTGCCGCCGTCGATGTCGCCGCAGGCGGCAGCGACTAGAAGAACTACACAAAGGCCCAGGAGCCTCGACGCGTGGAAGGCAACGCTACGTGAACTCCAAGAAGGACGGACACGACCACCAGGATTCAGATTCGAGCGCATCCCTCCATCCAGACACAAAATGAAGTTCTCAGGAAATTTTTTGTTTCTTCACCGATCGTTGCAGGCGTTATCGCCCGTGGCGTCGTCGACGATGCAGTAGGTCGCCAGGAGGTGGTTGCCGCCCCATCTCCCGAAGTAGCTCCCGTTCCGGATGCAGCGGAACGGAGCCGGCTTCCCACCGACGCCCTTCACCTCACAGGAGTAGCTGTTGGAGCCGCTCCAGGGATCCGAGGTGGCGACCTTCACCGTCCCGCGAGGGCTCTCGTACGTCGCGTTGTTCCAGCATCCCCGCAGCCAGCCGCCCTTGGTCGTCCAGTACGACAGGCCGCCATCGTGAAACCAGACCCGGTCCCAGGGCGGCATCGTCTCGGCCGGCTTGTTCGTCCAGCTATCCTCCGACTTCTTGGACTGGCCGATCCGCTTGAAGGTGTCCTGGGTGTAGTTCTCGATGAGGGCCGAGCACGTGCGGCGGTCGGTCAGGTAGCTATAGGCCGAGGAGAGCCACTTGTAGATGTCGACGACGAGCTGGCCGTGCGGATTGCCCGGCAGCGCACCGATCGGCTCCTCCTCCTCTTTCTCCTGCTCCTCCTCCAGCGCGGGGTAGTCACTCTCGTCCCCACCGCACCCCTGGAGCCCTACCGTCCCGGCGAAGACCACCACCAGCACCCACGCCATCGACCGCTGCAGGGCGCGAAGCCAATCCATTCCGTTGAGTAGCAAACGTTCCATTCGTGGGTCGTTACCAACCGCAGGCGTCTCGATCAACCCATGCGCAGCGCACATGGGATACGAGAGCGAGGCCGTGCCCCGCCGAGGACGAGCGACGCGCGCTGGATCGGCGCGTAAGCTGTGGCCTTCGCCTCGGTCGGCGATCCTCCAACTTCGGAGCAAGGCACGTGCGCGATCGCCCCGGTACCGGACTCTTCTCCCGACTGCCGCCGCTCGAGCGACTCGAGGCACGGCTCCTGGCGCATGGCCACGCGCCCTACGACCGAGCGACGGAGCCCTGGAAGAAGGAGCTGTTCGGCCAGCTCTCGGGCGACGTCCTCGAGATCGGGGCGGGAGCCGGAGCGAACCTGCAGTACCTGGCCCCCGGGGTCCGGTACACCGCGCTCGAGCCCAACCAATTCTCCCGCGAGCTCCTCGCGCGCAAGGCCGCCGAGCTCGGTCACCCGGCGACGGTGGTCGACGGGGACGCGGGACGCCTCCCCTTCCCCGACGAGTCCTTCGACGCGGTCTTCTGCTCGCTGGTCCTCTGCACCATCCACGACGTCCCCCGCGCCCTGGCCGAGGTGAAGCGCGTCTTGCGCCCGCGGGGCCGCTTCGCCTTCGTGGAGCACGTGCTCGCGCCGGACCGAAGGTGGCTCCGCGGCGTGCAGCACGCGGTGAAGCCCCTCTGGTATTCGGCCGCCAACGGCTGCCGGCCGGATCGCGACACGGGCGCCGCCATCGCCGCCGCCGGGTTCTCCGAGGTCGACCTCCGGCACGTGCGGATGCCGCTGCCGGTGGTGGGACCCCACGTCGTGGGGTCCGCGATCCGCTGATCGGCCACAGCCGCAAGGCTGGCCGCGGGACGATCGTTGGCGTTAGAAGGTACGCTCGCCGCTTCGGGAGGAATCAAATGGTCTTGTTGGCGAGAGCGATCACCGCGGCCTTCGCCGCGTGCCTCCTCGCTGGATGCGCGTCGACGACGCCGAGCGAACCACCAGCGAAGGAGCAGGCACGCGGTTTCAAGCCCGCGCGCGCCCCGCGGATCACGGATCCGCTGCAGAAGGAGGCGAGGGATGCGCGGTTGCGAGCGGCCAGGCCAACCGCGGCCGATGCCGCGAAGAAGGCGGCCGCGGAACGACCGCCCGCCAGGAAAGCGGACACCGAGAGCCGGCCGGGCGGAGGAGGCGTTGCGAGGGTTTTCTGGCTGGCGCAGGAGATGACGAGTCATCGGGTGGGTTGCGCGAGGGACACCACCGAGCGGCTTCAGATCGACTCGAACCACCGCGTCCACTGGCAGGCGTGCTACTCGGACCACGACGATACGTGCTCGGGCCCTGCCGAGATCGTCACCTTCGATGCGGAAACCCTCGCCAAGAAGCGATGTGAAGGCGGTCGTTCCGTGGATTGCCGCATCGTCTCCGAGGAGGCGGACCGCCTTCCCCGCCCAATGCTCGATGACTTCTTCAGCGACTGCGTCGAGGCCCCCGCGCCCCATGCTCCCTGATGGACGAGTGATCCTCGAGCCTGCGTGCAGCGATCAACGCGCCTTTGACCCAGCCTCGTCCCCCGCGGTGAGCTCGCAGGTCATCTCGACCATCGTCGGTCGGAAGCCGATCCGCTCGAAGAGGCGTTGCGCCCCCTTGTTCTGGACCGCGGCGACGAGCACCGCGCGGGGGGCGCCGAGCGAAGCGGCCTCACGGAGGGCCGCGCGCAGGAGCGCCTCCGCCACGCCGCCGTGGCGAGCGCGGTCGTCCACGTAGATGTCGTGGACGTTGGCGTGGGCGTCGAGCAGCAGGTCGTAGCTCCTGGGCTCGAGGCTCGCGTAGACGTACCCCGCGATCACCTGGTCGTCCTCCGCCACCAGGAGGATCGCGTTCTCCGCGCCGAGCTGCGACGCGAGCCACGCGACGTAGCCGCTCTCGATCTCCTTCGGGTCCATGAACCGCAGCGGATCGAACTCGTGGTGGACCCGAACCAGCTTGCCCGCCATCGCCCCCACGGCCGGCAAATCCGCCGCCGTCATCCTTCGTACCGTCGCCATGCGCCGTTCCTCGCGGAGTGTCAGTAACAATTCGATTCGGAGCAGAGGGCGTTCGAACACACTTCCAGCGTGCAAAGATAGGATTCACAGCGGCTCGCCGCGCAGGCGACTGCCACCCCGGGCTCGCCGGTCGCCTCGTCCGGAAAGACGCACCCTTCTCTTTCCACGCACTTGATCAGGCCCTTGAGGATGTTGTTACACCCCTCCGTGCACTCGAAGCTTCTTACCCTGCACTCCAGGCATGATTCGCTGATCGGGTCGACGGCGCAAGGCCCCGTGCCCTCGCCACCACCGCAGGTGCGTGGGCCAGCGAAGACGCAATAGTTGTCGATGCAGGCCCCGCCGCTCTGGCAATCCGAATCGATCGCACAGATGCTTCCCGAGGCGCCGTCGCCCAACGGAAAGCACGTGGAGGTCGCGGCCACGCAGACGACCGCGCCACCCGTCGTCGGACTGGGGGCGCGCCCGATCTCGGGATCGCACAAAGACCGGCGACCCGACCGGCAAAGGCCCGCGTCGACGTTGCATGAGCCGCTCGCGCAGTGGCGGTCCTCCAGGCAAGAGGTCCTGTCGCGCCTGCTTCCCTCGGCGTGACAGGTGGCGGCCTCCTGCCCGTCGAAGGCGGCGCAGAAGAGCTCTGCGCCGCAAGCGTCCCCGCCATGCGTGAGGCAGCACGCCTGGGAGAGCCCCTGGCCCGGCGCTACGCATTCCTCGGTGCTGCCTCCACTTCCGCCCCTTCCTCCCCCGTCTCCTGAGCCTCCACAGGCGACGAGGAAGACGGCGAGGATGGGCCCAAAGTGGCGGCGGCGCATGAAAGTCCTCCTGGGAGGTTTGACCGCCCGACCTGCCGTCGATCGCACTTCGCAAAACGTGGCGAAGCGCGCCGCAGGGAGCCGGGAACGACCAACGTAGACTTCGTCCGGGTAAAGGTTGAAGCTACAAGGAGTCTCGGCCGTCGCGCAAGGGGGGAGGCGCTCGTACGAGATGCAACCTGCAGTGGTCGGGGATCGAGACGATCGATCGGGCCCTCGCGCCATTGCAGGAGCGGATCGCTGTGCGCACGTTCTCCGGAAGCTCTTGAGACGACCGCTGCCGCGATGGTCGCGGCCATGTCGTCCGAGCGGAGGAGAAGTCCGTGGCCGAGTTCACCGAAACTGCCTCCCGAGCAGCGTCGGCGTTGCCGGCTGACGATCCCGAGCGAGGGCTCGCCGTCGTCGACGCGGACGATCCGACGCTTCCTCACGTCGCGGTGGTCGGCGATACGTACACGATCCTCCTCTCGGGAGCGCAGACCGCGGGCCGCTACTGCCTGATCGACATGACCGTCCCCCACTGTGGAGGCCCCGGACCGCACCGCCATGACTTCGAGGAGATGTTCACGATCCTCGAAGGCGAGATTCGGTTCACCTTCCGAGGCGAGGAGACGCTCGTCCGCGCCGGCATGACGGTCAACATCCCCGCGAACGCCCCGCACTTCTTCACGAACGTCTCGGGTGTGACGGCCCACATGCTCTGCATGTGCGCGCCGGCGGGAATCGAGGAGTTCTTCCTGGCGGTCGGGATCCCGGCGGAGAGCCGCACCGCCGTCGCACCGACCATGAGCGAGGAGGAGCAGGAGAACTTCATCAAGAGGGCGACGGAGCTCGCTCCGAAGTATCGGATGGAGCTGCTCGGACCCTGACCACCGCGACCACTGGTCGCACACCGCCTTTAAAGGTCCGAGGGGCAGGCCGCCGATCCGGGGCCGCCCAAGCTCATCGCCTGGGCGGCCCCGACATCGTCCGGCGCGCCGCCGAGAGGCACGCCGGCCCCCCTCCCATCACTTCACCGGGATCGCGATCGGACGCATCGGCGCGCCGCTCGCGCCGCGCAGCTTGAGCCCCGCGCCGATGAACGCGAACTCGTAGACGCGATCGCGCGAGAGCTCCTCGAGGTCGACGACCTCCATGATCGCCACGCCCTGCTCTGCCGAGAGGTAGGTGTGCACGGGCACCCAGTTGTCCTCGGTCTCCACCGGGAAGCTCTCGAGGCTCAGGTTGTCGGAGCCGAGCATCATCGCCCCCTGCTCCTCGACCAGCCATCGCGCGGCGTCGAGACCGATCCCCGGCTCCTCCTTCAGGTAGGCCGACTTGTCGCCGATGACGCGCATGCGTCCGGTGCGGATGAAGACCGCGTCGCCCTCCCGAAGCTCGACGGCCTGTCTCTTCAGCGCACCCTGTAGATCCGCCGGCATGATCCGGTAGCCGTCGGGGAGGACGTCCACCTTCTTGTACGCCGCGACGTCGATGAGGACGCCGCGCGCCACGATCGGCGGCAGCTTCTCCGCGCCGGCCTTCTTCCAGCCGAGGTCGCCCAGGTGCTCCTTGTGCGAGAAGCCGTTCCACGTCTCGCCGTTGAGGCCGAAGTGCGCGAGGCTGTCGATGTGCGTGCCCGTGTGCGTATACATGAGCACGGCGTCGCCGGAATACGAGACATGCTCGTGCATCTTGCGGCCGAGCAGCAGTGGGTTGTCGACGACGGTGCCGTTCGGCGTGTGCGTCATCCAGATCTGGTAGGTCGGGTCGCCGAGCAGCGACCAGCTCGGCATCTCCTTGTGGTACTCGACGCCCAGGTCGTAGACCTTGCCGCCCCTGATCCGCGCGAGGATCGAGGCGCGCGAGGCATCGGTCATCAGGTTGAGCCGACCGATCTCGTCGCCGGGCCCCCACGGGCTGCGGGCGGCTGCGGCCGTGCCGACACGCTTCTTCGGCGTGCCCTCGGCGTGGGCGAGGGCGGGAAGCATGGCGGCCAGGCTCGCTGCAAGTACGTACGTGCGCATCTCAAAGGCTCCTTGACGGTTCCACCGTCTAGATGGTGGCGGGAGCCTAGGTCGTTCGCCGTTGACCGACTATCCGGTCTGTTATGAACTCACTGTTCATGATTGCGAACGATCCGGCGGCACCGCCCTCCGACCTCGAGTTGTTCGTCGCCGTAGCCGACGGTGAAGGGTTCTCTGTCGCTGCGCGGCGCCTGGGCGTCTCGAAGGCCCTCGCGAGCACGGCGATCGCGCGCCTCGAAGACCGGCTCGGCGTGCGGCTCTTCCATCGGACCACGCGCAGGATCTCGCTGACGGAGGCGGGGGCGGCGGCGCTACCGCACGCGCGCCGTGCCGTGCTCGCGGCGCGTGACGCACATGAAGCGGCGACCCGCCTGCGCGCCTCGCCGAGAGGGACGCTGCGCATCAGCGCGCCCATGTCCTTCGGGCTGCTGCACGTCGTGCCGGCGCTCGGGGGATTCGCGCAGGCTTACCGGGAGGTGAAGGTCGATCTCGTGCTCGACGACCGCATGCTCGATCTGGTCGAGGGCGGGTTCGACCTCGCCGTGCGGGTCGGCACGCTTCCGGACTCCAGCCTCGTCGCGCAGCGCCTGGGCCGCAGCAGGAGCGCGCTCGTGGCGCACCCCGGCTATCTGGAGCGCCGCGGGATCCCGCGCGCTCCGGCCGATCTCGTCGAACACGACGCGCTCCACTACTCGCTGGCTTCGACGGGAGACGAGTGGTCGCTGCGGCGCGGGACTCGCACCGAGCAGGTGCGCGTGCGTGGAACCCTGCAGACCAACAACAGCCTCGCGCTGCGGCAAGCGGCGCTGCAGGGTCTGGGGATCGCGAGGATCCCGCTCTTCGCCGTCGGCGAGGATCTGGCGAGCGGGCGGCTCACCCGCGTGCTCCCGGAGTGGGAGCTCCCCGAGCACGGGATCTATGCGGTCACCACCTCGCGCGAACACCTGCCGCCGAAGACCCGAGCGTTCATCGACTACTTCCGCTCACGCATCGGCGAACCCGCGCACTGGGAATCGGACTGACCGAACGCAACCGGCTGACTCACCGTGAGATGCCATGCGGTCTGGGATGTGGCGGAAGGCCTTGCACCGTTGGTGTACCTCCTGTAGGCAGCCGCGCGGGTCCAAGGGAAGGGGATGAATGGAATGACGAATCGGATCAGGCGCTGGCTCTCGCCAGCAATCCTGTTGCCAGCGCTCGTTGCCTGTGGCTCGGGCTCCGACGGAGGTCCGGACAGGACGCAGGGAAAGGGCTCGAAGGCTGTCGCCACCGAGGTGGGTCAGCCGCTCGAGGAGCCCATCACCCAGACAATCGGCCCGGACGGCGGGAGCCTGGAGTCGGCCGACGGAAGCCTCCGAATCGATGTGCCCGCTGGCGCGCTCACGGCAGAGCAGCTCGTGAGCATTCAACCGATCTCCGCTCACGCACACGGAAATGTGGGCGGCGCATTTCGCATCGGGCCCGAGGGTACGACGTTCACCGCCCCGGTTCGGCTGACGTTCTCGTTCGCGCCGGAGCAGGTCCTCGGAACCTCGCCCGAGCTCTTGCGGGTGGCGAGTCAGAACCTCTCCGGCTTCTGGGAGGTGCACGAGAACATCGAGCTCGATTCCGGCTCCGGTACGGTAGCGATCGAGACGAGCCACTTCAGCGATTGGTCGCTCGTGACCGGCGCCCTCCTCTCGCCGTTCTCTGCGACGGTGAAGGCCGGAGAAACAGTCCCCCTGACAGTCGTGGTCTGCGAGCGCGTGCAGCCGGACGACTTTCTCGCGCCCCTCCTCGCCGAGTGCCGCTCGAGCGAAGTGTACCGAGCCCTGGTGAAGAACTGGTCGGTGAATGGGAATCCGGGAGGAAGCGGAGGCGCCGGCACGGTCTCGGTCCTCGAGGACGGTTCGGCCGTCTACTCGGCTCCGGCCCGTGCTCCCGAACCGAACACGGTGGCGGTCTCTGCCGAATACACCTCGCTTCAGGGCGAGGCCGTAGTGCTCGTATCGGACGTCACGGTTCTGGACGGGATGTGCACGAAAGCCAACCCGTTCGATCCGTGCAGGTTCGAGCTCGTCGATTTCAACGGCGAGCCCCTCCCCTTCGAGGATCTGCCCCGGCAACCATGGGAGGATCCGGAGGTGCTGACCTCGGGCGTGCTGAACCTCTGGGACTCCGACGGCGACGGCGCCGGCACGTGGTCGATGAGGCACGTGTGGGTAGACAAGCGGCCCTCGGGAGACCTCAAAAAGTTCTCGCAGCTCGCCGGCGACTTCACCAGCGAACCATCCGGGAAACTGCACTTCACGTCACTCGGTGGCGCCGAGCCGTTTTCCGGAACCCTCTCCCAAGGTTCGATCACCTTGGAGGGATATCCGTTCGCCACCACGAACGCGGAGCTCGCCGCGCGGCTCACGTTTAGGTAGCGGTCGGGGGGGATCATGCCACGGGCGGCGTCTCCACCTCTCCGGCGGGGCGCCTCGTACGCCCTTCGAACCTCCGGCGGTAATAGCGGGTCCATAAGGTGATCGCGATCCCGCCCAGGACACCTGGGCCCATCCAGAAGTAGAGGGCCCACTGCTGCAGACCGAAGCGCGGAACGTTCACGACGAGAAAGGCCGTCACCGTGCCGATGCATGCGCCCAGCATGTTGCCCATGTGCGCATACCACCAGTCCATCTTGGAGACAGGGCGTCGCATCCAGTATCGGAGCTGTTGGCTCGCGAGAAAGACACCGAGCGCAGAGAACGCGAGGTGGAGGATCGATCGCTCGAGGATGCCCAAGCCGCCGAGCGCCACAGCAGCAACGAGGAGCAAGGCAGAGGAGCAGATGTCGAAGATGGATGCTCGCTCGGACGCTTTCGATCTCATCCGCAGGACCCGAATGCCGGTCCCCGCGCCATTCGCCGCGAGCAAGCCGACGAACGCCAAGAACCGTGCTCCGGCGTCGTTCGCCCCGTCGTCGTCCAGCAGCCGTCCTGCGCAGATCGCCCAAGCGGCGATTGCAGCGACCCACATGGCGAGGGCGTAGACCCAGCCCGCGCGTCGATGAACGGGGCTGCCCTTTCTGGCCGCGAGCGGAAGCCAGAAGGCCCCCAGTGCAACGACACCCGTGACGATGTGCACCCAGCGGATGAAATCCATGGGTTGTTCATACCACCCCGCGCCCGCCTCCTTCATCGTGCGCGCCCGTCTCGAATCCTCGCCAGGCACGGAAACTTTCGGATCCGCTCGACATCCAACGTTTCGCGCTCGTGGCGCACGAACAATCGAGGGACAGTCTCGCGCATTTCGCTGCGGACTGGATCCGGGAGAGGGAACCATGGCTTACGAGATGTTGGTGGGGCTGCAGGTGAACGACGATGTCCGCTACGCGCGCTACCGAGAGGCGATGGCGCCCATCCTCGCCCGCTTCGGTGGCGGCTTCCGGTACGACTTTCGAATCGCCGAGGTGCTGCGACAGGAGACCGAATCGCCGATCAACCGGGTCTTCACCATTCACTTCGCCGATCGGGCGAGCAGCGACGCCTTCTTCTCCGATCCGGCCTACCTCACGATCCGCGACGAGTTCTTCGCGAGCTCGGTGGGCGCCACCACGATCCTCGCTTCGTACGATCGCTGAAACAATCAAACCTGTGCCCACGGTTTTCCAGTTGCACGCGGCGAAGGTCGCCCGCGTCAATCCTCGACGCTCGTTGCCTCACGGCATCGCCTGAGACCTGCCCGGGCGGGATCAATCCATCCGTGGGAATCGAATCCTGCCGTCCTGAACCAAGACGAGCGCGTCGATCCGGTCCCCGTCCCACTCCAGCTCCAACGCGATCGACGCGCCTCTCGTCACCAGGCGGTTCTCGGCTGCGAAGTAGATCGGGAGCTCCTCCTGTCCCGTCGCACGGGAGATCAGGCGCTTGCCCTCACGCCGAATGTCCAACGTCGTGTCGTCGTCGATTCGGTAGCGCCCGACGACGGCAGCGATGGCCTTCTCGGCGACAGGCACGGCACCGGTGCCGGTGGCTTCGCGGTCGGCGGTCGAGAGGTAGCCCGGTTGACGAATGGCATCGAGGAGCCAGAGGTTGATGTCGTGGATTGCTCCCATGTCGAGCCGGTGCCCTGCGTCGTAGTACCTCGCCGCGATCTCGAGGCCTGGCTCGCCGTGGTCGAGCCGCGCCTCGTTCTCCGATACGAGCTCCCTCACCATCTCGACCGGAGTCATGGTGTCCTCGAGCCCGTGGAAGAGGGTGATTCTCGTGGTCGGCCGGAAATTCACGAGCGCCGCGAACGTCTCCTGCAGAGACCTCTCTTCAAGCCACGCGCGTAGCGTAGTCGCCCCCACCCCAGCGTTTTCCCGGACGAACGCGTCGTCTCCTTCCGCAAACGCCTGCTCGTACGCCGCCTCGACCCCACGGGCTCGTACCTGTCTGCGGAACACGTCTCGCATTGCACCGGCGGGCGCGCCGGAGAGCAGGAGCGCCGTCACACGAGGCGCCATCGCGCCATCCGACTCGTGCAAGCGCAGGAGGAGGTTGCCGGCGACGACCGCTCCTTCGCTGTGCCCGCGGATCACGATCGGCGAGGAAGGCCCCACCTGCTGCAGTGCGGAGGCCCACGCGAGCGCTCCGGCGGCGCACGCCTCGAGATCGGCCAGGGTGTACCGATTGTAGACTTCGTCGGTGATCCGGTACCCGCCGGGCGAGGTCTCGTCGGCGACGACTCCGGGTTTGTCGAAGGCGAGCCAGGCCGCGCCGGCCTCGACGACAGCCATCCCGCTCGGATCCCGCTCCACGCTGCGCGCCATCGAATATTCGCCGGTGCCCCACATCGACAGCACGACGGGGACGCCGCGCACCGACTCCTGCGCGGTCGCCAGGTACGCAGTGCAGGATCGCCCGCTGGGCGTGGTCACCTCGGTCTGCGTGACGAAGGGGCGCTCGGACGGCGCACGCACGCCGGGTGCAGAGGCGCATGCCGCGAGCAGCGACGGGAGCAAGGTGACGAGCAGCGTTCGCATGATGATGGGTCCCCGATCAGTCGATCCAAGGTCGCGATCGAGCGCAGCGGGAGTGAGCTTCGAATGGACGCGTCAGAACACCGCCGACGCGAAGGCCTTCGGCAGGAAGGCCTCGAGCCGCTCGGCCTCGCGCGGGGAGAAAGCGGCGAGCTCGTAGGAATCGAGGTCGAGCACGGCCACGACCTCGCCCCGCGAGAAGATCGGGATCACCAGCTCCGAGCGCGCCGCGTCGTCACAGGCGATGTGGCCCTCGAACCGGGTCACGTCCTCGACGAGCTGCGTGCGGCCGGTGCGCGCACACGCGCCGCAGACGCCGCGCTCGAAAGGTATCCGCAGGCACCCCATCGTCCCGCGGTAGGGTCCCACCGTGAGCATCGCGGGGCCCGTGCGCCGATAGAAGCCGCACCAGCTCGCCTGGGGGAGCGCTTCCCAGAGGAGCGTCGCGAGCGTCGCCTCGATGGCGACGGCGTCCGTCTCCCCCTCGATCACCGCGAGAATCAGCGGAAGCGCACGATCGAGCCGCTCCACGCGCGCGTCTTCGGCGAGTAGCGTTCCGCGGGGGATTGGTGGGAGGTCTATGCCTTCGCTCATGAGAGGAAAATAGCACGGGCGCCACCGGCCGAGCCCCACGTCGTCGAAAGGAATCACTCATGTCGTACTTGCCCCAGATCGCCGATTCGATCGAGCCCGCCCTGCTTCCTCCTTCGCTCGTCGTCACCGGTCCAGGGGGCCGCGTGGAGGGCCACGCCCACCACGGAATGCACGTGGTGATCGCCCGTGCCGGGCGGCTACGGGCCGACATCGTGCAGGAAGTGGGAACCACGACCGTCGACGCGGCGGGCGTGTGGATCGCCCCCGACGTCCGCCACCGGATCGACGCCTCGAACCTCGAGGTGGCGATTCTCTTCGTGGATCCGGAGTCCCGCGAAGGACGCGCGCTTCGCCTTCGCGCCGATCCGTTCCGACTCCTGGAGGACGAGGAGCGGGACGGCTTGTCCGAGGTGTGGCCAGCCTCACATGGTGCTCGGCGGGACGAAGCCTTCGCCACGGCCGTCTTCGCAGCGCTCGGGATCTCACGGGACGCGCCTGGCGCCCCCGTGCACCCCGGGGTGCTGCGAGCCCTTCGATACATGCGCGAGACCGATCGACCCCCAGCCCTCGCCGATCTTGCAGACGTGGCGGGGCTGTCTGCCGGCAGGCTGCTGCACGTCTTCACGGACACCGTCGGCATCCCGCCCCGTCGCTACCTCCTCTGGCTCAAGGTGCAGCGGGCGAGCCGGGCGATGGCGAGCGGCCAATCGATCACCGAGGCGGCACACGTTGCAGGCTTCTCGGATGCCGCACACTTGAGCCGGACTTTCCGTACCATGTTCGGGACGACGCCGCGGGAGCTGCTGCGAAACAGCCAGTTCCTTCAAGACTCGTGAGCGCCTGGCGAGCTCTAACGGGACGCGCACGCGAGCGTCCCTCCCCATCTCGGGGAGACCAGGCGCCCCAAAGCTCCGAGGCCCGCCATGACCTTCGCCCTGGTGTTGCTCACTCTCTACCTGGCTCTCCACGTGCCGTGGCTCCGCCGCCACCCTGCCTTGCGGACGCCGCGCGATCGCGCGGCGGTGGCCGCGGGGTTGTTCTTCGTCGGCGCCGGAGCCCTGCACTTCTTCGTACCCGGCAAGTACGCCGCGATGATCCCCGCCATCCTTCCCACGCCGATGGTCTGGGTGTACCTCTCGGGCGCCGCCGAGGTGGTCTGCGGCCTCGGCCTCCTCCAGCGCCGTAGGCGCAGGGCGGCGGCGTGGTGCACGGTCGCGCTTCTCATCGCGATCCTGCCTGCCAACGTGCACGTCGCGCTCTCCGGTGGGTCGATCGAAGGTCTTCCGGAAGCCGGCTGGTACTACGTCGCGAGAGTCCCGTTTCAGCTCGTGTACGTGGCGTGGGTGGTCTGGGCGGGAGGGCTCCTTGGCCGCCCGTTCGTCGAGGCTGGCGAATCGCGCATGCCGGCCCCGAGGTCCTGAAAGCACTGACCGCCCCGATCGACCATACCGCCCGACCCTTGGAGCCCTCGGGCCGCGGGCAGGTCCATGCGAGTGTCAGCGGTGGCGCTCCGAATGACGGCGAACTCGGCTCAGTCGGGAAGAGCCTCGAGCGCGGCGACGAGCACCGACGCATCGAGCTCGGAGACCGCCACCACCGTCCGATCGCCCTCGCTCGACACGCAGATTCGCTCTCCGTGGGGTCCGGCCGTGCACCGTGGCCCACCGTCGGCGAAGGCCGCCGCCCCCTTCGCGGCACGCGAATCGGAAGTCGGGAAGAAGAGCGTGAGGGCTTTTTCGCCGTGGCGGTAGAGCACAGCCGGCGTCGTCTCGCCGTGCAACCGGCACCGGCGCGCCCCGAGCAACGTGGCGTCCCCGATCTCGGGGACGCTGACGCTCCACCCGAACTCGCGCCTGATCCAGTCCTCGACGGCACGAGGATCGGACGACTCGAAGTCGCACGGGGAGGTGCGGGAGAAGGATTTAAGGTGATGCCCTTCGAGATCTGCCGCCAGTGCCTCGTTCATTCCAGCAGGCCAAAGCCCCCAGAGGATCGCGACCGCGATCATCGAAGCAGCAACGGCTCCATTCCATCGGCGGACTCGGGACGCCTCGGCCGGACGCACCGCGAGCGACCGCAGCTTCGCCGTCAGCGAGGACGAGATCGGCGTCTCCTCCCCCGTTCGCATCGCGGAGCGCAGCGCGCCATATCGCTCGAGTTCGGCATCGCAAAGCGCACAATCCTTCAAGTGGCCCTCGAGGAGCGCGGACTCGAGGGGCGAAAGCTCGCCGTCGAACCAGGCGGAGAGCCGCTCCTGCCAACTGGGCCTACAGGTTGCCACGTAGCTTCTCCTTCTCGAGAAAGGCCAGGACCGCCTCGCGCGCTCGGGCGAGGCGCGAGCGCACGGTGCCGATCGGGCAGCCGTGCACCTCTGCAATCTCCGCGTAGGAGAGCTCCTCGACCTCGCGCAGCCAGAGCGCCTCTCTCCACTCGGCCGGAACCGAGAGGAGCGCGGCGTTTACCTCGTCGCTGAGGCCCTTGGCTCCAAGCTCCACCGCGAGATCCCCTCGCGGCTCCAGGGGCGGCTCGTGCGGACCGAGCCCACCCTGCAGCACCTCCAGCCGAGGACGGAGGCCCCGCCTGGAGTTGAGGAAAACGGTGCGTTGGACCGCGAGAAGCCAGCTCTTCAGGCCCGAGACGTCCCGCAGGTCGGATGACTTTTCGAGCGCCCTGGCGAGCGTCTCCTGGACCAGGTCCTCCGCGTCGGCCTCGTCGCGGGTGAGGCGGCGCCCCGTGCGGAGAAGCAGCGGGACGTGCTCGAGCGCGAGCTCGATGAATCGAGGGCGGGTCATGCGAAAGAAGACACCCGGGCATGCGCCGCAAGTTCCCGGCGTCCCTCGCCGCGTTTCGCACGGGACCGCGCCACGGACGCCACGGGGCCATTGGGCCCGCGGCAGAGGGCCTCATGACGCGACCGTCCCCGAGGCACGGGTCCGTTTGCTTGGAGCCCGGCTCAGCCGAGGAGCGGGCCGAGTGCCGCGCTGAGCGCCATCGACGCGAGTCCGACCAAGAACGCCGCGGAGAGCCCCACAGCGAAGGGCCTCAGACCGAGCCCCTTGAAGACGGACAGGCGCGTGGTGAGACCTACGCTGGCAAGCGCGGAACCGAGCGTCACCACGGCGGCCTCCTCGCCGATCGCCGCGCCGATCGCCCTCCACGAGACGACGTCCCAGAGGCCGTAGGCGAGGCCGCCGCCATGGAGGCCGAAGTCGCCGATCGAGCGGACGAGGGACAACGCCAGGAAGCCCACGACGAACACCGGGAACAAGCTGGTGAGCGATCTCTTCTTCCTGACGAGGCCGGAGCGGCGGGCGTGCAGGAAGGCGAGCGAGGGCACCACGCCTATGAGCAGGGCGTTGCGCGTGAGCTTCGCGACGGTGGCCACCTGCATGGCGCGCTCGTCGGAGAACACCTCTCCGTAGGTGATCGCTGCGCCCATCACTTGCGAGGTGTCGTGGATCGCGGTTCCGAGAAAGAGTCCTGCGGATGCCGACGCGTCACCGAAGATCGCGTGCGCCAGGTACGGGTAGACCAGCATTCCGAACAGGCCGAAGAGCGTGACGTTGGCGACGGTGTAGGCGACCTCTCGATCGTCGGCTTCGATCGACGGGGCGATCGCCAGCGTCGCGGTGATGCCGCAGATCGAGGTGGACGCTGCTGCCAGCGAGCCGATCTGGTCGCTTACTCCCGCGCGCTTCGCGATCCAGAGCGTGGCCGCCAGCGCGAAAACCACTAGGGCGATCACGATGGGGATGCCTATCGCCCCGACCTTGAGCACGTCGACGACCGAGAGCTTGATGCCGACCAGGATGATCCCCAGTCGGAGGAGTTTTTTCAGGGCGAAATCGAGGCCTGCCGCAAAGCGGGCGTCGACGCCGACGGTATTGGCGATCACCAGGCCCAGGATCACGGCGACGGAGATCGAGGAGACGGGGCTTCCCTTGCCCGTGGGATCGAGGCCCTGCACCTGCAGCACGGCTGCACCGAGGCTGTCGGCCAGCAGCTGTGCCAGGAGCGCGACCGCGAGCGCGAGCAGCACGCCAGGCAACAGGCGCGGCAACTCTCGCACTCGCACGCCAAGCAGCGCCTGCTCCCAGGCGTTTGGTCTTCTCTCCGTCTCCGCTGTCGTCGTCTGCATCCGCGATCTCCTCGTCTTCCAGTCGGGACACGCTGGACGCCCGCGTCGGTTCCGAGCGCTGGTGGGAACTCGCGAGGGCGCGGGTCGTGTCCCTCTCCCTGATTCCGTCGCTCAGGGCGGAAGGAATCCCATCTCAGGAGAACTCCTCGATGTACAAGACGAAGCTCGTCGCGCTCGGCTCGGCCGTCGCTTTCGCGGGGTGCGCGAGTCTGCCTGCCGCACCGCCAACCCGCGACCCGAAAGCGCGCCACGTCACCGTTCTCTACGTGGCGGACCTCCACGCCCAGCTCGAACCGCACCCCGAGCGCTTCTGGCGCGATGGCGAGACGCGCCTCGAGACGGCCGGGGGGTTTGCCCGCGTCGCCGCGGCGATCGATCGGATCAAGAAGGAGCGGAACGGCGACGTGCTCGTTCTCGATGCGGGCGACACGCTGCAGGGCTCGGCGGCTGCCGCACTGACCCAGGGCAAGGCGGTGATCCCGGCGCTGAACCTCATCGGTTTCGACGGCGCGGTTCCTGGCAACTGGGAGGTGGCCTACGGCGTCCCTGCGATGAAGGATCGCGCTGCTGAGACGAAACACCCGTGGTTCGCCGCGAACGTGCGCGATGCGGAATCCGGCGAGCGCGTCTTCGCCCCCTGGCTGATCCGCGAAGTGGCCGGCGTCCGGATCGCCGTCATCGGATACACGGATCCGGACGTGCCGCTTCGGCAGCCGCCTGCCTACAGCAGAGGCGTCACCTACGACGGGCCCGAGGAACTCCCCGAACTGGTGAAGAAGGCGCGCGAGGAACAGGGGGCCGAGGTGGTCCTGCTCGCCACGCACATCGGGCTCTCGAAGGCCGTCGACCTTGCGGCGAAGGTGCCCGGCGTCGACGTCCACCTCTCCGGTGATACCCACGAGCGCACCTATGAGCCGATCGAGAGAGAGGGGACGTGGATCGTCGAGCCCGGCGCCTTTGGATCGTTCCTCGGGAGGCTCGATCTGGTCGTCCGGGACGGAAAGGTGATCGACCGCAAGTGGGAGCTGATCGAGCTTACGGCGGCGCGCTTCCCCGAGAAACCCGAAGTTCGCAGGGCCATCGATGCGACGCTGCAGCCGCTACGCGCCCGACTCGACGAGCCGATCGGCACGGTCGGCACGATCCTCGAGCGGTACGACGTGGTGGAGACCAGCCTTGACTCGATGCTCGCCGATGCGCTGCGCGAAGCCACGGGCACGGAGATCGCGCTGTCGAACGGCTTCAGGTTCGGCTCGCCGCTGCTGCCGGGCGTCGTTCGTGAGCGAAACCTCTGGGACTTCTACCCGGTCACCACGCCAATCAAGACGGGGAAGGTGACCGGCAGGCAGCTCCGCGAGTTCTGGGAGCGCGAGTTCGAGAACGTCTTCGCAAAGGATCCTGCGAGGCGTTTCGGCGGCTGGGTTCCACGCCCCTCCGGCATGACGGTGCGCTTCCGCGCGAACGCGCCTCGAGGCGAGCGCGTGCAGTCAATCCACGTCGCCGGCGAGCCGCTCGACGAGACGCGGATGTACACGCTCACCGCCTGTGAGCGCGAGGGCGACTCTCCCGACATGCTCTGCCGCATACCTGGCGCGGTGGAGACGGAGGTGCTGCCGTTCGACGCGCACGACGCCGTGCGCCGCTACCTCGCGACGCATCCGCAGGTCACCGCGACCCGGGAGGGCCGCGTGATCGCGACCGACCTCCCCAGAGTCCTCCGCAGCCAGTTCTGAACCTCACGACCAATGGAGATGAGACCCATGCTTCGTATCGCTTCGTTCTTCTTCGCCCTGGCGCTGCTCACCCTCCCGCTGGCCGCACTCGCCGACGAGCCCGCCGAAGCGCCTGCCCGGAAGGGCAAGCTGGTCTTCGTGGCGATGACCGGCCTCGAGGACATCGGCACACTCTCCAGCTCGTTCCGCCATGCGATCGCGGCCAAAAAGTCGGGGCACCTCTCCGATGTCGTGTGGATCTCGTGGGGGCGGGCAGTGGTCTCGCTGGACCCGACAGTGAAGGCGGTTCCGGAGAGCGTGCGCGAGCAGGCACGGCTCGCAAAGGAGGCCGGCGTTCGTCTCGTGGCGTGCGGCCAGGCGCTCGGCAAATACGACATCGATCCGAAGACCACCACGCCACGGGTCGAGGTCGTGTCAAACGGCGTGACGGAGCTCGCGAAGCTGGTGGCCGAGGGCTACGAGGTCCTCCGCTACTGACGGTACCGTGAGCTTGGCGGCGCCCGTGCGCCGATGGAAGCCGCACCAGCTCGCCTGTGGGAGCGCTTCCCCGAGGTCGGAAGCCGATGGGCGTGCGTACATGAGCCGAGCACCGTCCGAAGTCAGAGCGGATGAAACGGAATGTCGCACGGCCGATGGTCTGGCGCTCCGTTCATAGGTCGGCCATTGCGTTGAAGAAGGCCGCGGCCATCTGGGAACGGCCGGCGTTGTGCACGCAGGCAAAGATGACGGTCTTCATCGCAGTCCCTCCGAGGCGGCGGAAGCGTGGGTGACCGCGACCTCCGGCGCCCGGGCCGAGCGGGGGGGCACCAGCCATCGGAAGAACGCCGTCGCCGCCAATGCCCCTGCCAGCTGCGCGACGACGAACGCCGGCGCGTCCATCGGTCGGATGCCAGCGAAGGTGTCCGTAGCGCTTCGGGCCAGGGTCACCGCAGGGTTGGCGAAGGAAGTGGAAGCCGTGAACCAGTACGCCGCCATGATGTACGCGCCCACGGCGAACGGAACGGCTTCCGAGCGGCGCCGAGAGACGCCCCAGATTACGGCCAGCAGCCCGAAGGTGGCGACGGCCTCGCTGAAAGCCTGCGCGCCCCCGGCCCGCACGTGCGTCGACGCGCTGAAGACGGCCATCCCGAACATTGCGTGCGCGGCGGCGACTCCGGCGAAAGCACCCGCGAGCTGCGCCAAGACGTAGGTCGGCACCACCCGCCAGGGGAGGCCGCCCATGGCGGCGTCCGCGAGCGTGACCGCGGGGTTGAAGTGCGCTCCCGAGATCGGCCCGAACGCGAGGATGAGGGCGATCAGGCCCGCGCCCGTCGCCAACGTGTTGGCGAGCAACGCGAGCGCCACGATCCCTTGGGAGAGGGCCTCGGCCATGATGCCGGAGCCCACGACGGTGGCCAGCAGGAACGCGGTGCCGACGAACTCCGACGCGAGACGGCGAGGAAGCTCTGGGAGCGTCACCTGCATGCCCTGGGCCCCTTGGCCTCGAGGAGCCTCTCGACGTCCGAGCGGAGCCGTTCACGCTTGGAGAACGCGCGGACGAGGGCACGCAGCTGGCTCTTCGTCAGCCCGTCCAGCTGCGGCGCGAGGCGGTAGAACATCCAGCTGCCCTCGCGGCGTGCCTCCACCACCCCTGCCGCGCGCAACACGGCGAGCTGCCGGGAGGTGCCGGATTGCGTGAGACCGAGCGCCTCCTCCAGGTGGCAGACGCATAGTTCGCCGTGAGCGAGGAGCGCCACCATTCGGAGGCGCGTCTCGTCACCGAGCGCCTTCATCAAGCGACTCAGCGGGCCGACGTCGAGGCTTCTGGCCGCGGACATGGTCGGGGGGTCCCTTCGAGGAAACCGGAGGTTCGACACCGTCCATGTACACATGCGGATATCCGCATGTCCAGTTTCCTCGTCGGGTGCACTCCTCATCGACTCCCGGGGCTGCGAGTCCGATGGGTGCGGAAACCGAAAGGATCTCTCTGGGCGTGCGATCAGCCGGCGGAGGGTGCGGTGACCGAGGAGACCCGAGACGGGGACTGGACGGTCAGCATGCCGCTCTCGCTCTGCACGAGGTAGTCGGCGGACGGATTGTTCCCGAGGTTCGCGAGCGCGTCCTCGAAGAGCCGCAGGTGCTCCTGCTCGGTCTGCCCGGCGTAGGTGAACGTCTGCACGGCGCTCGGGATCCCCGCCGCTCGAGCGGTCTCCGCGTACTTCGGGTACATCGTGGAGGCCTCGCCTCTCTCGCCTTCGACGGGCCCCCGGAGGTTCTCCCGTGTGTTTCCTACGGTCACGGGTTTGAGCTCGACGGGGGCGGGGGCCACTCCGAGGCCGCGGAGCACGTCCTGGTGGTTCCGAAGGTGGATCCGCTCGGAGAGCGACGCGGCGCGAAAGAGCTTTGCGACCTGCCCGTACCCTTCTTCGTCGGCCTTTCGAGCGAAGAGCTCGTATCGGTTGGCAGCGTTCGCCTCGCCCTGTGCAGCGCTCTGAAGGTTTCGGATCGTCGCGTCCCTCGCCTCGGGGGTAGCGGCAGGCGCATTCGCGTCGGGCTGGATCGCCACCTCGCCCGTCGAGCCTGCGGGCGTGGCGGCCCACGCCGGGGCTCCGGCGAGCGCGGCGATCACGACGACAACGGGAGGGATTGGGCGCATGGAAGATCTCTGGGCTCCCTCCAGCCCGCCCGCAAGCGACGACGAGGCGCCCGAGCGCCCGTATCAGGCTCCCGCTGGCGACAACACGAGCACGACCTCGTCGACCTCCTCGTTGCGAGCCCCAGAGAAAAAGCGGATCAGTTGCTATTTCATCTCCTGGACCCCGTGGGATCGAGACTGACAGCAGCGAGCCGTCGTTCCGGTGTTCACGACGAGCGGGTGCTCGCCGCGATGGCTGCAGTGGATCGCGCTCTCTTCGTCCCGCCCCACCTGCGGCATAGGGCGGAGGAGGACACCCCGATCCCCATTCCCCACCAACAGGTCACGACCCAACCGTCGCTGGTGGCGCGGATGGTCGAGGCCTTGCGTCTCCGGGAGAGCTACCGTGTGCTCGAAGTGGGAACGGGTCTGGGATACCAGGCGGCGGTGCTCGGCCGGCTCAGTGCCCATGTCGTGTCGATCGAGCGGTTCGCCGACCTGGCCGATCGGGCGCGGATGAACCTTCGCCAGGCGGGGATCGACAACGTCGAGGTCGTTCACGGTGACGGCATGCGCGGTCATCCGCCGCTCGCGCCCTACGATGCGATCGTCGTGGCGGCCGCCGCCCCGCGCGTCGCGCAGCCGCTCGTGGACCAGCTGGCCGACGAAGGCGTCCTGGTCCAGCCGATCGGCCCTGGCGGCGCCGAGGACGTCACCGCCTTCACGAAGAGACACGGCGCTCTCGTGCACCCGCGCATCGTCGTCGGCGCCATGTTCGTCCCGTTGGTTCCAGCCCTCGGTCGATCGGAGGGATGAGCTCCTCTCGGGACGGTGGGCCGTCGAATCGCGGGCACGGCGAACCGAGCGTCAGCAGTGCTGGCCGACGAGGATCGGATTGCCGTCCGGATCGACGACGATGAAGGCCGCCGTTCCGGTCGTGGTCTCGTCCGCCTCGGTGTGGATCTTCTCGACCTACAAGGACTTCAGGAACTCCACGAGATCGGTCTTCTCACTCGAACGGAGGTTGAGGCTCAACGTCGTGTCGTAGTGGTCGACGACAGCACGAAGGTCGGCGAATCGGCCGTCGTGGTAGAAGCCGCCCTTCGCTCGGGTGAAGAGGCCGCCGAGCGGTGTCGTGCGGTACATGCCGGTCGGCGAGCGGCTGGCGTGGAAGTCGTCGATCCCGATCTCCGCCGCCGCGTGCAGGTTGTGGCCCGGCTCGCTGTACATGGGCGGCACGTGGCATTCCGAGCAGCGTCCCTGGCCCTCGAACACCGCGCGACCCCGCTCTGCCTTGGCGCGGTTGAACGAGCCGGGGGCCGGCTTCGGAGCCTTCAAGGAGAGCTGGTAGACCTGCAGCGCCGGAAGCGAAGCGCTGACCCGATCGTTCGGCTCGCTGATGTGGGCGAGGCCGAGACGCGCCGCCACCGGGTATTTCGCCGGATCATCGAGCCGGGGATCGAAGAAGGTCCCGACGCCGTGCATCTGCGTGTTGGCCACGTAGGCGTTCCAGTAGGTGACGTCGCCGAAGCCCGTGTACGTGGCGAGGTTGACGCCGGCCAGGCCGAACGCGGCCGGCAGCACCACCGACGAGCTCGAGCCGTCGGGGCGGAACGGCTGGCCGTCGAGCACCAGCAGCGCGTCGTAGCGCCCGGGTCCCCAGGTGCCCAGCACTGCCCGCACGGTCGCCTCGGGCACTTGCAGCGCGTCGGCGAAGAACGAGAGATCGGGAGAGGCCGCGACGATCGCGCCGACGTTCAGGTCGCGGTTCGGCCAGCCGTCGAGACGCTGGCCGATGCCGGGCGCGAACGAGTCGTCCACGGTGGAGTGGCATAGCGCGCAGGTGGTGCCCAGCGAAGTCAGCCGGCCGCGATGGTCGAAGAAGCCCTTCACCCCGACGACTGCGTCCTCGCGCAGCAACGCGATCGTCGTGGCGGGGTCGCCGAGATTGATCGTTCCGTTGCGCAGGGCGCGCTTCGTGTTCTTCGAGAGCGCATCCACGTCGACCTTGAGACCGAGGGAGAGCGCGGCGCTCGGCGGGACGCCTCCGCCCACCCCGCCGTTCGCTGCACCCGCGATCGCGCGGTGGAGTCCGAGCGTGTCGCCGAAGAAGCGCTCGCTGCCGAATGTGTCATGGCGGAACACCTCGCGGCCATCTGCGATGATGTCCGCGCGCGGCTCGTCGTGCCCTCTGCCGTGGTTCGCGTCGCAGATCTCGGGGCCGTCGTCCCGCTCGTCGTCGTGCCCCCGGCCGTGTCCGCCTGCGCTCGCCATCGCTCCGATCGCAACGACAGCCAACACCACGGATGAACCCACGATCCACGTGCGCATCGCATCCTCCTCGCCCCTGGCGCGGGGCAACGGGGACTTGAGCGCGATGGGCGCAAGCGGTGACGGAGTCGCTCCAGGAGGGGTGCGAAGCGACGCCGATTGCGACGCGTGATCCCTCTCTCCATGCTGACTGGGGACGGATCGCGAGGAGGGCGTGATGGGAGAGTTCGTCAACGGCGTCGACGTTCAGGAGCTGGGGAGCCTGATCGGAAAAGTCCGCGCCGATCCGTCGCTCGCGCGCTTCCGATTCCAAGTGACCAACCGCTGGGACGAAGGAGGCCACAGCGAGACGACGATCGACGTGCTCGACGTGGTCTCGAACGGGACGGAGGTCGCGCTGCAGGTGGAGAAGATGGAAGCCGCCGGAGAACCAGCCCGGCAGCCCGAAGGAGCGCCACCTCTCCACTGAGCTGGCGCCCGAGATCACGCACGCCGGGGCCGCGGGCTGGCAAACGAGCGCGGTTCGTGGCTCCCTATCGGCCATGGACCAGCCCTACCGTGTGCTCTTCGTCTGCCTCGGGAACATCTGCCGCAGCGCCCTCGCCGAGGGGGTCCTGCGCAAGCGCGTGGAGGAGGCCGGCCTCGCGGGGCGCGTCGAGATCGCGTCTGTCGGCACGGGTGACTGGCACGTGGGCAAGCCGCCGGATCGTCGGATGTGCGCGACGGCGAGGGCCCGCGGCGTCGAGATCGAGGGGCAGCGTGCCCGCCAGCTCCGGCCGCGCGACCTCCGGGACCACGACCTCGTCCTCGCGATGGATCGGAGCAACCTCGCCAACGCCCGGGCCATCGCGCCGTCGCAGGAGGAGGCGGCGCGCGTGACGCTCTTCCGCGACTTCGATCCCGAGCCGGACGGAGACGAGGTCCCGGATCCCTATTACGAAGGCCAGGAGGGTTTCGAGCACGTCTTCGAGATCGTAGACCGCACCTGCCGCGCCCTCGTCGCCGAGCTGCGACGCCGCATCGACGCACCGGCCGGAGGCCGATGAGGCGTCGGGTGGAGGGCCCCGGCATCCCTCTTGACCCACCTCGAGCCGCTCAGTTGGAATCCGATCCTCACCCGACCGCGTGAGGTTTCCCATGAGCGAAGCAGAGGCCTCCGCACCGCAGGCAGATCCGCCGGGGCGCGTCGCTTGGCCGGCGGTGACCGCCTACTACGCGATCGCGTGCCTGGTCTCGTGGCCGTTCTTCTGGTGGCGCGACATGGAGCCGGAGAGCTGGCGCGCTTGGAGCGCCCCAGGGTTCCTGAAGACGGCGAGCTACATGTGGGGACCGGGCGTCGCCGCCCTCGTGTGTCTCGTCCTGTTCCGCCGCCGCCATCGCCGCACGATCACGCTTCTGGGCACCTCGGCTTGGCGCAGCCTCACCTTCTACCTGGCGCCGCTGGCAGCGTTCGGCCTCCTCGGTGGACGCGTCGACTCGATGCAGGGGATGGAGGCCGCGGGGATGATCGCGCTCCTCACGTTCACCTCGATCTTCGGGGAGGAGCTGGGATGGCGGGGGTTCCTGCAGGATGCGCTCCGTCTTCTGCCGCCCTGGAAGCGCTGGGTCCTCATCGGCGCGCTCTGGGAATTCTGGCACTTCACCAACCGAACGCACTCGGGCTCGCTCGTCCGTACCGCGATCGTGTTGTCGATCTCTTATCCCGCGGTGATCGGCGTCGCCTGGCTCATCGGCAAGGCGACCGAGCGAACGCGCTCCCTCCTCGTCGCGACGTCGCTCCATCTCTGGGTGAATCTCGTCGCCGAGGCATCGGACGACGCGGCACTTCCCGCCGTCGTCTCGCTCGCCGTGGCGATCGCCGTCTGGGCCTGGCTGCTGCGCGGGTGGCAGGCCCGGGAGGAGCCGGCGCTCGCGTTGCGATGAAGGGGCCGGAGCCGTCCGAGCTCCCTCGAACACCTGGATGTCGCAGCCTCCCCGGGGCGGTGAACGAGGGAGCACCGGCGAGCACCTTCATGGAGGTCGCAGGCGCGCCCGCCCCGCGCGGCCCGATGACGAGGGATCGATGGTGACGACGGAACAGAGCCCCACCCAGCGCGTGCTCGCGCCGCTCGACGACATCCTCCCGGGTCTGGAGGCGCTGTACGAAGACGTGCACGCGCACCCAGAGCTGTCGATGGAGGAGACGCGGACGGCCGGCCTCGCCGCGGCGCGGCTGCGGGACGCCGGCTGGGAGGTGACGACATCGGTGGGCGGGACCGGTGTGGTGGGGGTGCTGCGGAACGGTGAAGGGCCGACCGTAATGTTGCGCGCCGACATGGACGCGCTGCCGGTGAAGGAGGAGACGGGGCTCGACTACGCCAGCACGGTCGAGGCCCGCGGGACCGGCGGCGAGACCGTGCCGGTGATGCACGCCTGCGGTCACGACATGCACGTGGCCTGGCTGGCGGGCACGGTGGATCTGCTGGCGCGAACGCGGGACGCATGGCGCGGCACGGTGCTGGCCGTGTTCCAGCCAGGGGAGGAGATCGCCGCGGGCGCCCGGGCGATGATCGACGACGGCCTCCTCGATCGCTTCCCGAAGCCCGACGTGGTGCTCGGGCAGCACGTGATGGTGGGGTCGGCCGGAACCATCGGCGGGCGCTCCGGGGTCGTCACGTCGGCCGCGGACAACCTCGAGATCCGATTGTTCGGGAGGGGCGCTCATGGCTCGATGCCGCAGGCCGCGATCGATCCGGTGGTGATGGCGGCGGCCACCGTGATGCGGCTGCAGACGATCGTCTCTCGCGAGCTGGCGGCGGCGGAGGCCGCGGTCGTCACGATCGGATCGCTGCGGGCCGGCACGAAGGCGAACGTGATCCCAGACGAGGCCGTGATCGAGCTCAACGTGCGCACCTTCGACGAAGGCGTGCGCCGCCGCGTGCTGGACGCCATCGAGCGCATCGTCTGCGCGGAGGCGGCAGCGTCCGGAGCGCCCCGCCGGCCGCAGATCGAGACGCTCGATCGCTACCCGCTCGTGACGAACGATCCGGAGGCGGCCCACCGTGTCGGCGAGGCCTTTCGCCAGTATTTTTCGGCGGAGCGTGTGCGGACGACCGGGCCTGCGCCGGCGAGCGAGGACTTCGGGTCCTTCGGTGCCCAGTGGAACGCGCCGTCGGTGTTCTGGTTCGTCGGCGGCACCGACCCCGAGACGTACGCGCGCGCAAGGTCCGCAGGGCGGATCAACGAGCTCCCGACCAACCACAGCCCCCGGTTCGCTCCGGTGATCCACCCGACCCTCGAGACCGGCGTCGAGGCGATGGTCGCCGCCGCCCTCGCCTGGCTCGCGCCGGAGGCATGACCCGAGCCCCCGCTCAAACGGGGTTCATCCAGCGCTCTGGGAAGACCACGAGCTGGATGAAATCGAACTCCAAGCCGCCGAAGTCGAAGCGGCTTCCGCCGGGCAGGTCGAGGGGCGCCCTGGGGATCCAACGTAGAGACGTCCGTAGCAGCCACGAATGGGATGGCGAGATTCGGATGTCCCAGCCGACGGGTATGGAAACGAGGGCCTTCCAAGCCTCCGCCTCCGTGCGCTCCGATCCCGCCTCGTCGCGAAACGAGAGCTGCCCGTACCCGACGCCTGCGCCAACGAAGGGTACGAAGCCATAGAGGTCGACCTCGAAGAACTTCAGCACCTCCAGGAAACCGACTTTCTGCGAGGTGTGCAGGGATGCCCCGGACGCCGACGCCCCTCCACCGAACGCGCGAAAGGCGAGCCGGAGCTCCGAGTCCCAGGGAAAAGAGTAATACCCGATCCCACCATGAGCGAATACTGCGTCGTCGGTGTAGATCCTGCCCAGGTAGGGGCGCATCTCGTCGAAATAGCGACCACCGTTCCTGACGATGCGGCTCGACGGACCGATCGCCAGCGTGAGCCCGCTGGCGGTGCCGTCGTCGACGCGGGCCTGCAGGCGGCCGACCTCCTCCTCGCGCCAGCCCGACCGGACGATGGCGGAGTTGGTGTCGAAGCTCCACCGCACCCCGACGAGCGTCCGCCACCCCTCCGACGAGACCGCGCGCTCCGCCATATCCGGTGGGTCCTGCCCGTATGGCTGGGCGGGGGCTCCGCTGGAGACGACGCCATGCCCGCCGAACACGCGCTGGAGTTGGGCGTCGAGCATGAGTCCGAGCGGCGAACGCCAGCCGACGCCGACTCCGATCGGAAACACGAACTGGCGCACACGCCCCGACTCCAGCGGTCCCTCGAGAACGAGATCCTGGACCATCAGGCCCGTGGACACGAAGGGTCGCAGCGTCCCGGGGGCGAGCGCCCAAGGGTAGAAGTCGATGCCCGTGATCGTCGTATGCGACACCGTCGCGCCCAGCCGGTCGTCCGAGGATCCTCGAAACAGAGAGAGCGGGATGTCCAGGTGGATGTCCGCGTGTCCGAAGAAGTGGAGCGCGCCGATCCGCAGGCTCGCCTGCCCCGTGAACGGAGGCGACGCTCGCTCGAACGCGCCGGAGCCCGCGGGATGGTCCCACCCTCCCGACGATCCATTGAAGCCCTCGATCGAGCCTCCCACCGTAGCCGTCGCGAATGAGTCTCCTACCCGCTGACGGGGCACCCTCGCCTCGACCTCGAGGGCAGGAGTCGCACCGACGGCGAACAGGAGAATCGACGCAAACATGGTTCCCCCGTGGAGGTCGCGACGGGTGCGCCCTCCGGCAGTCGACGAAATCCCCTACCAATGCCCGGCCGAGATCAACCCGCTTTTCGACGAACGGTCTCCCCCGTGTTTCATGGACGACAACCCGATGCTGCACCGCACGAGGCAGAACGGGACCGCGTCGTGCAGAGGCGTTGCCGTCCGCTCGCCGACCGGCCGCACTTTTTCTGACCGGGTTCCGCGGGCGGGCAGAGGATCGTAGGTTGCGTCACCGACCAGCTCCGGCGAGAGGGGACCCGCGGTGCCGACGATCCTCCTGCTGCTCGACCTCGCCGGCACCTTCGTCTTCGCGCTGAGCGGCGCGACCGCAGCTGCGGGCCGCCGCCTCGACCTGTTCGGGATCCTCGTGCTGTCGTTCGGCGCCGGGACCGCCGGCGGAATCACCCGCGACCTGTTGATCGGCGCAGTGCCGCCTGCCGTCCTCGTGGACTGGCGCTACCTCGCGGCGGCGGTGGGGGCCGGGACGGTCACATTCTTCTGGCACGAGCGGATTGAACGGCTGCGCAGCCCTGTGCTGGTGTTCGACGCGGGGGGCCTGGCGCTGTTCGCTGTCACCGGCACGGAGAAAGCGCTCGAATTCGGCCTCGCTCCGATCGCGGCGGTGCTGCTGGGCACGCTCTCCGGGATTGGCGGCGGGATCTTGCGCGACGTGCTGCTGAACCAGATCCCCACCGTGCTGCGCGTCGACCTGTACGCCGTGGCGGCGCTCGCCGGTGCGGCGCTGGTCGTGATCGGGCGACTCCTCAGCGTGCCTCCGTTGCTCGCGCTGCTGGCAGGCGCGGCCCTGTGTTTCGGGCTGCGGGTGGCGGCGATCCGCCGGAGCTGGCAGCTCCCGGCCGCACGCGGGCCGCCGCGCGACGATCAAAGAGGCGGCCGCAAGAGCTGATCCCGCCTTGCCGACCGCGCGCAGCGGAACCCGATGTCGTCGGAGGAGAACGACGGATCGGCCCAGCGGGCGGCCGAAACGCGCAGGGAAATGGGTCGGCTGGCCCAGCCCCCTCCGCGCAGCTCCCGGGTGAGTCCCAGGCCGGTCGAGGTCCACTCCCAGACGTTGCCCGCCATGTCGAGGAGGCCCCATGGCGTCGCGCCGTCGGGGAAGGCGCCCACCGGCGAGATCGTGCTCCAACCGTCGTCCTGCGAGGGGTCGGAGACGCCCAGGACGCAGTTGGAGTCGCAGAAGTTCGCGCGCTCATCCGTCACCGGCCCGTTGCCCCAAGGATGGACGACGTCCCTCCCGCTCTTCGCCGCATACTCCCACTCGGTCGCGCTGGGGAGTCTCCCTCCCGCCCACGCGCAGAACTTGGCGGCCTGGTCGAAGTCGACGCAGGTGACGGGCTGGTCGCCGGCCCTGTCGAAACGGCATGCGGCCAGGTCCAGCTTGGGCGGAGAACAGACGCCGGCGTCGACACATCGGGCGTAGGCCTCTGCCGTCACCGGAAATTTCCCGAGCGAGAACTCCGGCACCGACGCCCGCCGCCTCGGCAGCTCGTGCCTGCGACAGTGCAGATCGCCGCTGGCGCATCCCTGCCGAAAGGTCCCGCCCGGGAGTCGCACGAACACGAGGCCGCTCCTGGGCTCCAAGCTCTCGCCGCCGGACCGAACGACCTGTGGCTCGACCTGCTCGCCCCCACCCGCCAACGCGGGCGCCAATTCATTGTCGAGCGCCTGGTCGGCCGCTGGGGGGCGCGGCGGCTCCTGGAGCCGGAGCCCTTGCGTGACCAGGGTGGTGGCGGTCCCTCGCATCGCGTGCACCAGCTCCAGTGGCCCGGACGCCTCGACGCTCTCCATCGAGAGGAGCGCACGGCTCGCTGTGTCGAACAACTTCACCAAGAGGCGATACGTCTGATCGACGGCCGACACCTCTCCCGTCAAGATCCAGGCCGCTCCCAGCCGCTCTCCGACCTCGATCTCGACCTCGTCGCCGCTGCAGCACGGCGCCCGGCCCGCGTCGCGTAGGATTGCCGCCTGGTTCTCGTGGGTGAAGACCTGATGGCCGGGCCTGCCACTGAAGGCGTCCAACGCGCCGCCGCGTGCCTCGTCGGCGAGCTGCCGGACGATCGAGGTTCCCACGAGGTCGTCGCCGCGGAACTCCAGTACGGCGAGGCGGCGCACGCCCTGGGTGGCCATGGAGGGGAGCGGGAGGAGCACCGCGAGGCTGGCCGCCATCGGCATCAGCCACCGGGTCCATCGGATGGCCCAGGACATTGGCGGGTTCTCCCACCTGTCGCTCCCCTCCATCAACGCCCCCGCCGGTCTCCCGGATGCGTCCCCGGCCGTGGACGGGCTCGCGAGCAGCATCCCCTCTTTGGCAATCCCGCGGGATTTGTGATCGGATCGCCGCCATCCCCCAAATCGACGACCCCCGCGGAACCTTCGCACGGGCGGATCGTGTAACGGGTCGGAGGATCCGTGCAGGAGCTGGACCGGGCGATCATCGAGAAGGCAACGAGAGGCGATCGGCGGGCGCGAGAGGCGGTCGTGCGCCGCTACGTCGCGCCGCTCCACGCCCTGGCGCGGCGCTGGTCGCCACGGTCGGATCCGGACGACCTCGCGCAGGACCTCCTCTCCCGCCTCCTCGAAGCGCTGCCCCGCTTCGATCCCGACGGCCCGGCCCGCTTCACGACCTGGGTCTTCACGATCGCGCAGCGCCACCTCATCGACGCCGAGCGGCGACGGCGCCTGGCCGAGGTGCCGCTCGAGGAAGGGCTCGAGATCGCGGACGGAGCGCCCTCGCCCGAGCGGTTGGCCGATGGCCGCGGCATCATCGCCCGCCTGGAGGCGGCGCTGGCCCGACTCCCGAGCGCGCAGCGGCGGGTCTTCCTCCTCGCGATCGTGCACGGGCAGGCGCTCGAGGCCATCGCCGAGGGCGAGGGCGTCGCGGTGGGCACGGTGAAGTCGCGCCTGCATCGAGCCCGCGCCGAGCTCGCGAGCATCCTGGACGACGGAGGCCATGTATGAGCCCGATCGAAATCGCCGAGTGGGAGAACTTGTCCCGGCTCCGCGCCGGCGACCTCTCGGAAGCAGAGGCACGGGCGGTGCGAGAGGCGATCGCGCGCCGCCCCGAGCTTCGGGACGCCCTCGCGAAGCTGGACGAGATCGACGACGCCTTCGCGCACCTGCCACTCGACCTGGACCCTCCGGCGATGGAGGCGATCGTCTCGGGCGTGATGGCGAGGGACCGCGTGTCCCTTCGGCGCCCGAGGTGGTGGGTCGTGGGCGCGGCCGCGGCGGCAGCAGCAGCGGCGGCGGCCGTCGCGATCTCGCTGATTCCGCCTCCGGCGCCCGACGCGGGTTGGCTCCTCGTCGGACGGGATGGTCTCCTCGAAGCGCCCGCCTCCCGGCAGCTCCCGATTGGGGCCACGATCCGGTCTGCAGCAGATGCCGGCGCCGTCGTGGCGAACGGGACCGGGACGATCCTCGTCGGGCAGAACACGGGCGTGCGAGTCGGGCGCGCGATCGGGCTCGAGACCGGGACGATCGCCGCGCAGGGCGAGCGTGTCGCCATCCTCGTCGCCGGATCGGAGGTCCTGGTGCACGGCACCGGCCTCGTCTCCATGGAACCCTTGGACGCCCTCGTTCGTGCAACCGAAGGAACCACGTCCAAGGGAGACACGATGAAGCTCTGGAGAAGGCTGGGCCCGCCCATCGCTGCGGCGATCGGGGCGAGCGCTGCGACGGTCTGGATCCTGGAGGGATCGGCGACGGTCACCACGCAGGATGGGTCGGCGCTGCGCCTCGCTGCGGGGGAGGCGACGTCGCTCCCGCAGGGGGCGCCGCCGGTTCGCGTCCCGGCCGAGCCCGCTGTCGCTCGCCGGGATCCGGAGCCCGCGCCCGTCGTCGCAGCGGCGTCCGATTTCGCCGACCCTGCTTCGATGACCCGCGAGGCGCTCGTGGCCGAGGTCGGCAGGCTCCGTCACCTCCGCGAGGATCTCTTGCGCGAGAAGGCCCGCCTCGCCGCGCGCGTCGCATCCATGGACAGCGGCGAGATCGTCCGCGGCACCTACCACCGCCTCTCGCCCGACGCCCTCGCGGAGGCCGCGGAGAACGGGCGGGTCCGCATCCGGCTCCCTCACGTCTTTTCCGGATCCGAGGAGCTGTGGGGCGAGAGGGCTGCGGAGGAGGTCTCGCTGGAGCCAGCCGAGGAGTCCGCACTCCGCGCCGCCTACGCCGGCTCGAGCGAACGCATCGTAGAGGGTCTGCGGTCTCTCTATGTGGAGATGGGTGGCGACGTCGCCTCCGCCTTCGAGATGAACGCCGACAGCCTCTTCACCGAGATCCAGGCGAAGTCGCTGAAGGGGGATCGCGAGGCGGCCGTCCGGATCGCCGGACAGGAGCGCGCCGGGCTGACGCCCGTGGGGACCAGCGGATCGGCGATCGTCCGAGCACTCCGGCTGCTGTGGCAGGAGGACGACCGCATGATCCAGGAGGTCGACCGGATCCTGGGCGCCGCGCGGGCCGAGAGGTTCCTCGATCACCCGGCCTGGCACCACTCCGACATGACGTTGAGCGTGGGCCGTCGCTCGGCTCCCTGACGAAGCCGCGCCGCGCGTGGTCCGCTGCCGCCGGGAGCGGCGGCGTCAGGACTTGCTGGGCAGGGGGACCTCTGCCTTCTCGCCTTCCTCCTCTCGCGACCGGGCGCCGGCCTGGAGCCCCTCGCGCGCAGCCGAGCTGAAGGCCGGGTTGGTCTTCCACCAGTCCAGACCGATCTCCTCCGCCTTCTCGACCGAGCAGATGATCAGCCGGATCTGGATGGTGAGCAGCTCGACGTCGGTGAGGAAGATCTTGATGTCTCCCGTGATGACGATGCCCTTGTCGAGGACCCGCTCGAGGATGTCGGCGACCGAGCTGCCCTGGGTGTGCTTGGAGGGGCGGTATCGGTCGACCCGCGTGGACTCCACCTGCGCCATTTCGGCTCCTCCCCCCTAGGGTTCCTGGCCGCCCCGATCCCCCAGCGTCGTGCCCAGCGGCCCGAGATCCAGGTTGAGATCCTCGTCGGTCAGCTCGAACTGCTCCTGTAATGATCTCATCTGTTCCTGGAGACGCAGGAACGTGACGCCCAGCCGTTCGATCTGCTCATCGTCGAGCGTCCCGGCGTCGATCCGCCGCAGGGCCTGGCGCTCCAGGAGCTGCCGGACGAGCTCGACCACCGCGAGCACGAGGCGCACCAAGCCCTTCTGGACGTTCTCCTCGTCCAGCTCGAGCCTGGGGGTCCTCGTCGGCTCCAACGCCTCGGCGAGCCTCTCCAGCTCGCGCGCCTCACCCTCGACGTTCATCCGCTCCGCCTCCCGCCGTGACCGGCGGGGCGGGGAGGATCCCCTCGTCCATCGCGGTCTGCACCGAGGTGAGGAGCAGCTGAAGCCCCAGATAGATCAGGTCCACGTCTGCCACCGAGATCACCAGGTCCCCGCTGATCACCACTCCCTTGTTCGCCACCCGGTCGAGGAGGTCCAACACGGAGAGCCGCTCTGCCTGCTGCTCGGGTGTGAGCTCGGTCATCCCCTACCCCCGCTTCGACTCCTCGAGCCGATCGAGCAGGGTCTTCTCCCTCTCGTCGAACTGATCCTCCGTGATCTCGCCGCGCTCCAGTCGCTGGTACAGCTCGCTCAGCTCGGCGCGGACGTTCTTCTGCTCGTTCTCCAGCTCGTCCATCGCGGCGCGGTGCACCGTCCGGAAGATCCACATGAGCGGCGTGCCCAGCGCGAGCGGCAACTCGATCACCTGGCCTCCTCGCCCTCTTCCTCCTCGGCCTGGATCCTGAGATCGACGAAGTTGTAGGGAGGCCAGGGTCCGGTGACGGTGAGCTCGATCTTCTCGTCGAGCGCCGGGGCCAGCTCGTTCACCGCCTGGGTGAAGGACTCGATCGCGTCGCGGGGGACGAGGACGGCGAGGTTGAGCGCCTCCTCTTCGCTGCGCGGGTCGTTGACGCGGACGCGGCCCACGGATTGGAGGTGCTCCACCGCAGAATCCGCGCACTCGCCCTGGAACTCCTCGAGGAGCTCGGCGAACGTCTGCCCGAGCTCGATCTTCTCCTCGCGCGAGGGCTCTCCTCCCGAGTAGATCTCGTCTCGCATCTGCCTCAGGTCGGGGAGCTTCTCGACGAAGTACTTGAAGACGTCGTCGACCTGCAGCGTGCCGCGGACGCCCATCTCCACCATCCCCTTCACGCCTTCGAGCTGCTCGACCATCTCGGACTCGTGGTCGGCCAACAGCTCCCTCACCTCGCGCTCGCTCCCGGCGACGATGCCGAAGGCGACGGGGAGGAGGTTCGTCTGGTCCATCAGGGTCCGCATCACGGCGCTGTGGGCCGCGAGGTTCTTGCGCTCGGGCCTCAGCTCGGTCGGCTCGACGTCGCTGACGATCGCGGCGAGCGCGCCGCACACGAGCGGATGGACCTCCGCCTCGCCGATCCCGGTGACCTCGAGGTTCAGCTTGTCGACCGCCTCGGCCGGAACGACCGAGTAGAGGTACTTGCCCTGCGGGCTGGAGTTCTCGTCGCGAGCCACTTCGTTGCCCTCTTCCTCTCCGATTACCCGGAGCTTCAGACCACGGTCGGCGCCTCTGCCTCCGCTTCATTCTTCTGCGGCTCGGCAGGGGCCTGCTGACCCTCCCCCTTCTCGCCTGGGGCCGCCACCGCGGCGGTCTCGCCGATCCGCTCGGCGAACTTCAAATACGTCTCGACCGACGCGATCACGACGCGGGCCCGGATGGACAAGACCTCGATGCCGACGAGGGAGACGCTCACCCAGGCGTCGACGACGATCCCCTTGTCCAGGATCCGGTCCACGACCTCGGCCAGCGAACTCGTGTCGCCCGACTGTGACTTCACCTGGGCCATCGCTCGTTCATCCTTTCAATCGCTCGAAAAGATCCCTCTCTGCTCGAGCCGCAGCCTCCGACTTGATGAGGCCCGCAACGAAAACGTAAGGCGGAAACGGTCCGGTGCAGGCTGCGGCGATCTCCCCGGCGTGCTCGCGCCGGAATTTTCGGCAGGCCTCGAGGAACTCGCGCACCCGGGACCGCTCCACGAGGAACGAGAGGGAGAGCAGCGTGCCCTCCGCGCGCTCGACCTGCTCCCGGCTGCTGTGCCGAAACCTCCCCGCGAACGCGGCCTCCGCCCGCTCGGCCCACGCGCGGCCGATCCGCTCGGCTCGATCCTTCTCCTCGTAGAACCTCCTTCGGTCCGCGAGGTACGCCTTGCCGGTCCGCGCTTCGGAGCGTTCGTCGACACGGGAGCCGCCCGGCACGAGGATCCGCAGGCCCATCTCGTCGCATCCCTCGAGCGCGTCCAGCGCGCCGGAGAACTCCCGCTCGTACCGGCGCAGGAACTCCGCCGCGGCTTCGGGGTGCCGCACGAAGCAGCCGAACCTCATCGGCAGGATCGTCATCCGGTCGTGCAGCCGGCCCACGACGTCGGCGAAGTCCAGGGCCCTCTCGGCGCCGGCAGGCGCCTCGACGAGCGGAGAGAGGAGGGCCGCCAAGCTCCCGTGCGTCACCGCGAAGAGCTCCGCGCCCTCCAGCCCCGCCGGCAGGGACCCTTCCGCCACCCGCCTCGCATCGACGATCCCGTAGACGATCGACGTCAAGGCTCCACCTGCAGCGCAGGGCAGAAGCTGTACGGCGGCCAAGGGCCTGTCGCCTCGATCGTGAATCCCTTCGGCCCGTACTCCTCGGCCAGCCGATGCACACGCTCGGTGAACCGCTCCACGTCGTCGGCCTGCTCCAGGAACGCGGCGCTCAGCAGCATGTCGTCCTGGCGCCCCGTCAGCTCCCGGGAGGACAGCCGCAGGCTCTTCTGCGCGATCGACGCCGGCGCCAGCTCGCGCCGGATCTTCTCGGCCGCGTCGGTCCGCGCCTCCGCGGCGCGCCGCTCGAGGTCCCGGAGAAGGCGCCTCTCCTGGAGGTAACGGGCGCCCGGGGACTCCGGGAGCCGACCGCGCTCCTCTCGTGGTAGCTCCAGGTACGCCCGGATCTTCCGGGGGTCCGCATAGACCTTGACCGCCCACTCCTGCTTGTCCGCGATGTATTCGAGGAACTCGGCGATCCGGCGTCGATGAGGCGAGATCGCCTCGGCGAGCACCTCCTCCGACGAGAAGACCACGCCGAAGGTCAGGGGCAAGACCGGCGAGCGCTCCATCACCTCTTCGACGACCTGCTCGTGGCGGAGCGCACGTGGTGCGACCCAGTCGAGATCGAGCGCGCGCTCCCCACCCTCCGCGTCGGCGAGCGCCTCCACCGCGACGGGGCTGACGACGGCAGCGATCTCCCCCAGCGGCAGGATGCCCACGTCGGCGCTCCCGTCGATGCCCGGCGAGGAGATCTCCTCGCGAAAGCCACCCGGGACGAAGGCGTAGACGTAGCGCGCCGCGGTCATGAACGTCGCTCCTCCTGGTGCCGCCGGATCGCCCCGAGGAGGAGGTCCGACGTGATGACCAGCTCCTCGCGCGGATCGCCGATGACCCGCCGCACGGCGTCCCAGGCGGCCCGGTTGCAGACCGACTGGATGTCTGCGCCGGAGAACGCGTCGCTGCGCGCGGCGAGATCGTCGAGATCGACGCCCTCCTCCACCGGCTTGCCGCGCAGGTGGACGGCGAAGATCTCGGCGCGGGCGGCGCGGTCGGGCAGCGGCACCTCGACCAGCAGGTCGAAGCGGCCTGGCCGAAGGAGCGCAGGATCGATCAAGTCCCGTCGATTCGTGGCGCCCAGGACGAGGACGCCGTTCAGCTCCTCGACTCCGTCCAGCTCGGCGAGGAACTGGCTCACCACCCGCTCGGATACGCGCTCGTCCAGGCCGGCGCCGGCGCGCGTCGGGACGAGGGAGTCGATCTCGTCGAAGAAGACGATGCACGGGGCGGCCTGGCGGGCCTTCCGAAAGGTCTCTCGCACCGCCCTCTCGGATTCGCCCACGTACTTGCTGAGCAGCGCCGGTCCCTTGACCGAGAGGAAGTTCGCCTCGCTCTCGGTGGCGAGGGCCTTGGCGATCAGCGTCTTCCCGCAGCCCGGCGGACCATCGAGGAGCACGCCGCTCGGGGGGCGGACCTTCGCCCTGGCGAACTCCTCGGGGTAGCGCAGCGGCCACTCGATCGCCTCGACCAGCCGCTGCTTCAGCCTCCCGAGCCCGCCGACGTCGTCCCAGTGCACGTTCGGGCTCTCCACGAAGACCTCCCGGATCGCCGACGGCCCCACCTCGTGCAGCGCCCCCTGGAAGTCGGCCATCGTGACGCGGAGCGACCCGAGCTCGTCGTACGGGATCTCAGCCGCCGCGAAGTCGATCCGCGGGATCAAGCGGCGCAGGCAGATCATGGCGGCCTCGCGACACAGGGCCTGCAGGTCCGCTCCCACGAAGCCGTGCGTCACCGCGGCCACGTGATCGAGGTCCACGTCGTCGGCCAGCGGCATGCCGCGGCTGTGGATGTCGAGGATCTCCTTTCGCGCCTTCGCGTCGGGGATCGAGATCGCGATCTCGCGATCGAAGCGGCCCGGTCGACGCAGGGCGGGATCCAGCAGGTTGGGGAGGTTGGTCGCGGCGAGCACGATCAGGTGCCGGCGCTCGGCCAGGCCGTCCATCAACGAGAGGAGCTGCGCGACCACGCGCTTCTCGACCTCTCCCTGCACGTTCTCGCGCTTCGGGGCGACGGCGTCGATCTCGTCGATGAAGATGATCGACGGGGCCTTGCGCTGCGCCTCCTCGAAGAGCTTGCGGAGGTGAGCCTCGCTCTCCCCGTAGAACTTGTGCATCACCTCGGGGCCCGTGATGGTGAAGAACGACGCGGCCGTCTCGTTGGCGACCGCACGCGCGATGAGCGTCTTTCCGCAGCCCGGCGGGCCGTGGAGGAGCACGCCCTTGGGCGCGTCGATGCCCAGCCGCTCGAAGACCTCCGGATAGCGGAGGGGGAGCTCGACGATCTCGCGGATCCGACCCAGCTCCCGCTTGAGGCCGCCGACGTCCTCGTAGCTGACGGCACGCGCCCGTGGGAGCTTCTCCTCTCGTCGTTCCAGCTGCCGGACCTCCATCGTCGTGGTGGGGTGGATGAGGACCGGCCCCGCCGGGACGGTCTCGACGAGCCGGAAGTCGGCTGATCGGCTCCCGAACAGCAGCGCGCGGATCCGATCGCCCTCCACGACGGGCAGCCCGTCGAGCAGGGTTCCGATGTAGGGCAGATCGCGCTCGGTGGGCGTGAACTCCAGCGGCGCGAGGACGATCGACTCCGCGAGCCGGGCGGAGGTCAGCGACAGCGCCACCGGCTCGTCCAACTGCGCCCCCGTGTTGGCCCGGGTCACGCCGTCGATCTGGACGATCCCTTTCCCGCGCGCCTCCTGGTAGGCCGGCATCACCTTGGCGACGCTGCGGCGCTTGCCGGAGATGGAGACGATGTCGCCCACCCTCGCGCCGAGACGCCGGATGTCCGCTGGATCGAGCCGGGCGAGGCCTCGCCCGAGATCTTTCCCGAGCGATTCGGCGACGCGGAGGGTCAAGCTCGCGGGCGGGTCGCTCACCGTGCCTCGCCCTCCTCGCCGTCGATCCGGATCTCGAGGACGCCGTTCCTGCACGACGCGTGCAGCTGGTCCTTGGAGAAGCTGCGGGGGAGCAGGAGCTCCTTCTGGTACCTGAGGCCGTCGTGCTCCGCCTGGATGGCGAGGACGTCGTCTCGCAGCTCCAGGACGATCTCCCGGCACTCGACGCCGGGCATCTGCGCCACGACGAGCAGGCCGGGGGCTTCGTCGAAGACGTCCACGGAGGGCTCTCGGATGGGCTGGACCGCAGGTCGGCCGCGCTCTTCGTCGGCCCTGCCCACCGGCTCGATGCGCCGGCCTTCGTCGCGCTTGCGCTTGCCGCCACCGCCCACGCCGACACGCACGTCGACGTCGTAGGCGGCCTTCACCTTGTCGCCGGAGCGGGAGAGCTCGCCCGTTTTCTGGAGGCGCTCTCCCTTCTCCGCCAGTTCGGCCAGCTTCTCGACGAGCGTGGTGAGTCCGTCGAGGAGGCCGCCTCCTCGGCTGTTGCCCGGCATGTGTTCACCTCGCCAAACACGCTAGGGACGTTCGCCGGGGATGGCCCGCGGGCGCCGATCGCGTGCGTAGGTTCAGCTGAGACCAGAGATCGAATCGAGGGGTGCAGCCATGGCTTCGACAACGGCCGAGCTCGGTGAAAAAGCCGCAGAGGTCGTCAGCGAAAAGGTGAAGATCGCGACCGAGAAGCTCCTCCGCTTTCTCGCCGCGAAGTACGCGGAGCAGAAGGCGAAAGAGTCCAAGTCCGCGGTGAAGTCGGTTGGAAAGGGAGTCGCCGAGAAGCTCGGAGGGACCGAGCCTCTACGAGAGACCGCAGAGGCGGCGTCCGAGACGCTCGACTCGGTGACCACCGCTCTGCGCGAAGCCGGGGAGGCGGCGGCCGAGACGATCGGAGCGCTGAAGGACGCCTTGCGGGAGGCCGGCGAGGTCGTCTCCGACACGGTCGGCATGCTGAAGGACGCCCTGCCGACGAAGGAGGTCGGCGAGGTGGCCGGCAAGGCGGTCGGCGCGGTGAAGGAGGCGTTGCCGAAGAAGGAGGGAGGCGGGGGTCCGCTACAGGGAGCGGGCGAGGCGGTGACTGGGACCGTCGGGACGCTGAAGGGTGCCCTTGGCGGTGGTGAGGGCGAGGAGATGCCGCCCAAGAAGGAAGCCGCCGGCGAGGGCGAGGAGAAGCCGCCCAAGAAGGAAGCCGCCGGCGAAGGCGAAGAGAAGCCGCCGAAGAAGGAAGCCGCCGGCGAAGGCGAGGAGAAGCCGCCCAAGAAGGAAGCCGCCGGCGAGGGCGAGGAGAAGCCGCCCAAGAAGGAAGCCGCCGGCGAAGGCGAAGAGAAGCCGCCGAAGAAGGAGGCTGCCGGCGAGGGCGAGGAGAAGCCGCCCAAGAAGGAAGCCGCCGGCGAGGGCGAGGAGAAGCCGCCGAAGAAGGAAGCTGCCGGCGAGGGCGAGGAGAAGCCGCCCAAGAAGGAAGCTGCCGGCGAGCGCGAAGAGAAGCCGCCGAAGAAGGAAGCGCGCGAGGAGAGGCCTTCCAAGGGAGGCGACGGCCGCGGTTATCTCGGCATGACGACGTTTCCCGTCTCGCTCCCCGATCGGCTCGCCGAGAAGCTCGGCGCCGAGTGCGGGCTCATCCTCCTCGGCGTGGAACCGGACGGTCCTGCCGACGGCGGCGGCCTGCACATCGGAGACACGCTCCTCTCGCTCGACGGCCACCCGATGCGGAAGACCGAAGACCTCAGGGCGCAGCTCGCTCCGGGCAGCGTCGGGCACAGCCTGCAGGCGAAGGTGCTGCGTGCGGGCGAGGCGAAGACCCTCGAGCTCGAGGTCGGCGCCCCTCCCTGAAGCTCCCTCGTCTGCGCCGCTGCGCCCCGGGCAGCGGCCGGGAGCCTACCCGCCCTTCGAGCAGAACGGCCTGGGGTCGGCGACGAGCTCGACCTCTTCGCCGCACGTGCCCAAGGACCTCAGCCCGCACCCGCCCTCGCCGTCCTCCAGCTTCACTCGATCACAGGTCGTGCGGCTCACGGTGCGGCAATCCCGCTTGGCGTGGGTCGTGTCGCTGAAATGGACCACGCTACAGGTCTCGCCCGCGGGGACGACGAGGAAGTCGGAGACGTACCAACCGTCGTCCACGTAATGCAGAGTCGAGACGTGCGCGGGCGTGCATGACGTGAAGGCATCCACGAAGCACTGGCCCGCTTCCCGGAGGGCGTCGGAGCAAGGTCCGGGGGGCCTCGGGACGTGAATCATTTTCGGGCAGCGCAGGAAGTCCAGTCCGAGCTCGCGCTTGTAATCCGCGACGATCTGCGACTCACCCGGAGGAGGCTCGATACGCTCCTCCTCCGGACCTCCACCGCAACCGAACACGACGACCGCCAGGCTCCCGACCATCCAAGGCTTCACGCGACTCTCCCGCTGTTCGAGTCGCGCACTCTATCAGGGCCGGCGCGGTGATCGCCGACGGGTGTCGCTGGCGAGCGCCGCGGCGCACGCATCAGACGTGCGCCGGCTCCTCGGCGGGCTGAGGTCGCCGCTGCTCCTCCTTGGCCTGAGGCCGCTGCTCCTCCTCGGGCTCCGGTCGCCGCTGCTCTTCCTCGCCCTTCTCGTCTTTTGCTGCGTGCCGAGGTCGCTTCGGCTCGACGGCGGGCCGGGTTCTCCCGAGCTCCATCGCCGGATCGGAATCCGCCGGCTTCCCTCGCATCATCCCGGCGGGGCGGTAGACGAGCTTCTGGATCCCGATCACGGCCTCGATCGACATCCCGCCCTCGGAGTGCACGTAGACCTGCATGCCCTGCTTGTAGTTGTTCGTGCCGGCAGCCCCTGCCTTGACGATCACCGCGGACAGGTTTGCGGCGAAGCCGATCTTGCCCGCCTTGAAGCGCTTGAAGGCCGCCTCGTCCTGGAAGAGCACGAGCTCGCTGTAGGTCTGCCCACCGACCTGCACGCCCAGGGTGACCTGCACGAGACCGGCGAAGCCGACCTGCTTGCCGTGCTTGAACACCTCGCCCTTCCCGAAGGAGCAGCCGAGCACGAGGCTCGCCCGGCCGATCGTGGGATAGACCGCGTAGCCATAGGCCTCATCCAGCTGCTTCTTCAGGCTCTTGTCCTTCGCCTTCATCCGCTCGAGGGTCGCGACGACGTCCGCGTGGAGCCGCTTGTCCGCCTCCGCCTCCTTCTTCAGCGCGGGCACGGGCAGGTGGGAGCCGGCCTCGCGGAGCTTGCCGACGACCTTCGTTCCCACCTTGCGGAGGCCCTTCATGGCGTCGGTGGAGCCCAGCTGGCGCAGGCTCTTCACGGCGTCGGTGGATCCCAGCTTGCGGAGGCTCCTCATGGCGTCGTGCATGGGTTCGTGCCGGCCCGAGGACTCGCCGGACTCCTCGTCGTCTTCCCCAGACGCCGCCTGCGGCTCGGCGTCGTCGCCCTCCGTTTCCGACCCCTCCCCCGGATCGCCCGAGACATCCGACGTCTGCTCGGCCTCCCCCGAAGCCTGCGCGTCCTTCTTCTCCTGCTCCTCCGGCGCCTTCGAGCCCCCCGCCTCGAGCTCGCTCAGCGGCGGGTTCGCCGGCGGGATGAACATGAACTTCTGCCCGCCCAGCGAGAGCTCGAGCAACATCCCGCCTCGCGAGTAGGCGTGCGCCGTCACGCCGTCGAAGTTGGAGGTGCCCGACGCGGCGGCCTTCACGATCACGGCCGAGGCGTTGGCGGTGAAGGCCACCATCCCGGCACGAAACTCGGCGAGGTTCTTCTTTTTCGGAAAGATGACCAGCTCGCTGAACGTCTGCCCGCCGAGCTGCACGCCTACGGTCATCTGGCTCAGTGTCGCGAAGCCGATCGACCTCCCCTGCTCGAAGACCTCTCCCTGGCCGTAAGCGCCACCGAGCACGGCGCTCGCCCTCCCCACGTACGGGAACACCGCGAAGCCATAGCTGTCGGCGAGCTCCTGCTTCAGGTTCGGATGTTTCTTCTGCAGCCGCGAGATGGTCGCGGCCGCGTCCGCGTGGATCGTGTGCTCATTCATCGCCGCACCCTCGTTCCTCAAAAGCCTGGCGACGGCGCGAGTGCCGACCGCCCGAATCCAAACTTTGGTTGGAGCCGGGCAATGTTCAACGAAGCGGCCGAGGACTCGCGCTGCCGGATGCCGGTCAGTGGATCGGAGGAGGCGCCATCTCCTCCCGGCCGCGGGCTCGCGTCGCGTAGCCCGGCATGTCTCCGCCGAAGTCGAAACCAACGAAGGGCTCGTCTCCGAGGACCCACGCGTCGTGGCCCGGGCGGATGGCGAAGGCGTCGCCCGGCCCGATCTCCGCTCGCTCGCCGTCGTCCATCACGATCTGCATCCGCCCGGAGACGCAGTACCCGACGTGCGAGACCTCGCACGACTTCGTTCCCGTCAGCGGCGACACGTGGGTGGACCAGCGCCAGCCCGGCTTCGCCGTGATCCGCCCGATGGTCGCGCCGTCGAGCCGGAAGAGCTCCATCTGCCCCTTGTCCTCCTTGAAAGGCCGGGTTTCGTCCGGCGATCCGAAATTCTCGATCTTGAGGCCCGCCATCTCTCCTCCTCCGGTTTGCACCGGTCGGAACATGGCGACGCCCTCGGCAGCGGGGAACCTTCGTCACCAGGTGGGGCATGGCCTGCCGGGCCGCCTGCCTCGGCGATGCGGGGTGGAAGAATTCTTCGGCCGGGTTAGAAGAGATGCGCCGCGATCTCGCGCCCGCCCCTTTGCTCTCCGGAGGATTCCTTGAAGATCGGCCGAAACGCCCCGTGCCCCTGCAATAGCGGCAAGAAATACAAGTTCTGCTGTGAGAAGGCCGTCGCCAAGAAGGACTGGTCCAAGTTCCTCCTGGCGATCACCGGCATCGCGCTTCTCCTCGGGGCGGTCGGGATGGTGACGACGATCGCCAGCTCCGACGACCTCGGCACGGACGGACTGGTCTGGTCCGCCGAGCATGGACACTGGCACACCGCCGACGGCCGTGAGGTCGGAGCGACGGCGGGTCCGCGCGCGCTGCCGCCCGGGCCCGCGCCAGAGGGCAAGGTCTGGTCTCCGGAGCACGGCCACTGGCACGACGCGGAGTAGGCAGCGGGCCGCCCGGACGGCGAGGGGGCCGAAGCGGCCCCGCCTGTTCGCCCCCCTGATGACGGCATGGTGTGGCATATGGCGAGCGGGCTCCGGATCGGTGCCGGGCCCTCTTCCATGCCGAGACTCCGATGAAACCGCTCGCCACCCTCCCGCGCGCCGGGCTCGCGCCCGCTCCCACTCTCGTCGCGCTGGCATCCAGCCGGCTGATGTTCTTCGCCGCGGCCCAGGCGCTCATCTCAGTCGGGCTCGCGCTCGCAGGTGACGCGGAGCCCTGGTCGAGGGCCGTCGGTTGGTGGCCGGTGGCCGCGGGCCTCGCGAACATCGCCTCCATCGCCCTCCTCGTTCGCGCGGCTCGGGCCGAGGGCGTCCCCTTGCGCAGCTTCTTCGGCGAGAGGGGGCGGGCCAGGCAGGACGTCCCGTACTTCCTCGGCGTCCTCCTCCTGGTCGCGCCGATCGCGCAGCTCCCCAACGTGCTCCTCGCGGACGCATTGCTCGGCGGCGCCGAAGAAGCCTTCCGGATGATGAGCCCGCCCATCCCTCGCGAGGCGGCGCTGTTCGGGCTGCTGGTGTTCCCGGTCACGATCGCCTTCGCCGAGCTGCCTACGTACTACGGGTACGTGCTGCCTCGACTCGAGGCCGCGTGGGGCAGCCGCGCGCGCGCCCTCGCCGTCACGGCCGGATTCCACTCGCTGCAGCACGCGACGCTCCCGCTGATCTTCAATGGGGCGTTCGTCGTGTGGCGCATGCTGATGTTCTTGCCATTCGCCTTCTTCGTGGGCTTCGTGATCCAGCGGCGCCGCAGCCTGCTGCCCTACCTCATGGCGGTTCACGCGCTGCTCGACCTCACCGTGGCCTGGATGGTCTTCGCGGCCTCTACCTGATTCGATCGTGAACAGCCCTCGGCGTCGCGCTCAGCTCCCGGTCGGTTTTCGGCCGGAGACGAGGTAGACGAGCCCGGCACCGCCGTCGTCGAGCCGCTGCTCCCGGATCGCGGTGACCTCCGCTCTTCGAACCTCGATCGCCATGGACCAGAGGACCTCGAACTCGGCCTCCGTCCCGCCGCCGGCGGCGAAATACCTGGCGGTGTCCGCCTTGCTCCAGATCCAGAACTCCCGATCCGCGAAGCGGTCCATTTCGGCGATCGCCGCGCGCTCGGCCTGGCTCGCGTAAGGCGGCAAAAGCGGCCGGGCTCGGTCGTTGAGGTACACGGACAGGTCGACCAGGCCGGCCCGAGCGAAGAGGCCCGGGACGAGATCGCCGAGAGAGTTGTCCCCCTCGCCCAGGGACCTCTTGCCCTCCTCGCAGACGACCTGGAACCGGGCGAGCGCCATCCGTCGATCGATCGGCGCGTTCGCGCTCTCGCTCGTGCGAACGACGCCTCCGATCGCGTTGTTCGGCTCGGCGACCGCGATCCGCCCTCCTGGACGAAGGACTCGCAACATCTCCCCGATCACGGCGGGAGGATCGGCCACGTGCATCAGCACGGTCTGGCAGGTCACGAGGTCGAAGGTCGCGTCGGGAAAGGGGAGCCGCTCCGCGAGACCTTCGAGATAACGGAACGTCCTCGGGCCACCCACCAGCGACGCTCGGCGGGTCGCCTCTTGGACCCAGTCCGGCTCCCGATCGATTCCCACGATGGAAGCGTCGAGAGGAAGGAAGGGAGCCAGCGTCCGGCCCCAGTGGCCCACGCCGCAACCGACGTCGAGGACCGTCCGGGCCTCGGCGAGGTCCCACCTCTTGGCCATGAGCGCGAGGAAGTCCGGATTCCACCAGTGGTCCCGCGAATCCCCGAAGTACGCTGCCGAATGCCGCTCGTCGCCCATCGCTCCACCGCCGCTTCAAGTCCTCGAACCGGATCGCGCGAGGACGACGCAATGTCGGCGATAGGCGCCCCGACCTCAAGTCGAGCGATCGAGGGGAGCAGGAGCGCTCTCCGCACGACCGGCGAAGCGCGTCGAACCGAGAGGCCATGCCGTCGAGTGCAGCGCGCCGTCGCCGTCGCGTCACACGACCTTCACGACGCTCCCCGGGCCGTTCGGGTAGGCTGCGCCGCACACCATCGAAAAGGACGACCGCGAGATGAGAGCAGTGACCTTGCCGGAATATGGCTCCGCCGACTCCCTCGTCGTGCGCGACGTGGAGGCCCCGGTCCCCGGCGACGAGGACGTCCTCGTCGACGTCATCGCCGCGTCGCTGAACGCGGCCGACTGGCACATCATCCACGGCGAGCCGTTCCCCCTCCGGTTGGCGTTCGGCCTCCGTCGCCCGAAGATCGTCGCGATCGGCGCGGACGTCGCCGGCCGGGTCCGCGCGGTGGGCGCGCGGGTGGAAGGGTTCTCCGTCGGAGACGAGGTCATCGCCGATCTCTCGGGGAGCGGCTTCAGCGCTTTCGCGGAGCAGGCCTGCGCCCCCGCGCGCTTGTGGGTGAAGAAGCCGGCGGGCCTGTCGCTCGTCGACGCCGCCGCGTTGCCGATGGCCGGCATGACCGCGCTCCGGGGCCTCCGCGACGTCGGGAAGCTCCGCTCCGGCGAGCGCGTCCTGGTCGTCGGCGCCACGAGCGGGGTCGGCACGTTCGCGGTGCAGATCGCGCGCGCCTTCGGCGCTGACGTCACCGCCACGAGCCGTGCGGAGAAGGCCGATCTCCTAAAGGGCCTCGGCATCACGGACATCATAGATTCCAACGCCCTCGACGACACCCTCGCGAGCGGCGCGCTCGACCGGCGCTTCGATCTGGTCTTCGACTGCGCGGCCTACCGAAGCCCGTTTGCGTACCAGAGGACCCTGCCGAAGGGGGGCCGCTACGTCCAGGTAGGCGGCGCGATGGCGCAGCTCATGAAGGCCGCACTCCTCGGCCCGTTGGTCGGGCTGGCGACCGGCCGCCGCTTCGGCACCTTCCTCCAGACGGCAGACGCGGCGCTCCTCTCCGAAGTCGTCGCGCTCGTCGACGAAGGGAACGTGCGGCCGATCGTCGACCGCGTGTTTCCCCTCGACGACGCGGCGGCGGCGGTGCGCCACATGGAAGCGCGACACACGCGAGGAAAGATCGTCATCTCGGTCGGTGGGTGAAGCCGGAGCGCCGCGAGGTTCATTCGGGGGCCGGCGACTCCGCTTCCGTCGACCCAGCGATCAACCCACGCAGCGCGAAGAGGGCGCGGTCCTTCTTTTTCGCCTCGAGCATGAAATCGGCCGGCTCCTCCAGCGCGGCGGCGACGTCGTACCAGTCGGCCGGCGCGATGTAGTCGGCGTGGGCGCCCGCCCTTCCACCGGGCCTCTGTGAAGCGAGGTGGTACTTCGGGCGCAGGCCCAGCGCGCGCCAAGACTCGGCGGAGAGCCGGAAGAGCGCGCGGGTGGTGAGGGGCGGATCGGACGGCTTCACGTGGTTGTGGAGGCTGTCGGCGACGAACGGCAGCCGGTGCGCCCTGGCGAGCGGGTGGACCTCGCGCGCTGACCACACCCGGCAATCGTGCTCGATCGCGAGGCGCCTGTGCGCGTCGTCGGGCATCTCGTCGAGCATGCGATGCGCGGTGGCGAGCGCGGTCGGCCGATCGGGCGCGGCGCCTCCTACGTGGAGCACGACCCTCCCGGCGGTGTCCTGCCCCAGCAGGTCGAGCACGCGGGTCGAGTAGCGCAGCTCCTCGACGGCGGCGGCGCGCACCCTCGCGTGGACAGAGGAGAGCGAGGCGCCAGCGGGCGACGGGTGGAGGGAGAGGCGCTGGTGCGAGCGAGCTGCGATCGCGCCGCACCGCTCGAACCGCCGTCGAAACGTCCGCCACCACGCGAGGCGGTTGATCGGGTGGGAAGCAAAGGGCACGAGCGCCGATGTGATCCGGTAGACCTGGATCCCATGCTCCTCGTTGAAGAGGAGGATCCGCTCGAGCTCGCCGAGGTTCAGGTCGATCAGCGCCTCGAGCCGCTGCGGCGTCGCGTTGGCGAGGCGCGTGGTGTGGCTCGCCCCGATGCCGAGCGACAGGCAGTTGGCCACGTAGCCGAGTCGACAGGGCCCCATCGATCCTCACGGTGGCCATCGACGCGGCGCCTGCGGGCGCAGCGTTGCTTCACGGGCTTCCGCCGGAGCGCTCCAGCGGAAGGCGGATCCGGAAGGTCGAGCCTTCCCCGGGCGTGCTCTCGAACTCGAGCTCGCCGTGGTGGGCGAGCACCAGCCGCCGCGCGACGGAGAGGCCGAGGCCGACCCCCGGGATGCCCTCCGCGGGGCCCTTCGAGCGGCGGAAGGGCTCGAAGACGAAGGACTGCTCCTCCGGCGGGATCCCCAGGCCCCGGTCCTCCACCTCGATCACGGCCCAGCCCTCGCTCGTCGAGAGGCGCACGTCCACGGGCCCCCCCTCGGGCGCGTACTTGATGCCGTTTGAGACGAGGTTTCCGAGGACCTGCGAGATCCGGGTCGGGTCGAAGGTGGCGCGGACCGGGTCGCCGGGGAGCGTGCAGCGGACGTCGTGGATCTCCGACGCCCCGTCGTAGAGGGAGCAGGTGTCACGCACCACGTCCCGAAGGTCGCCCTCGACCGGGCGCAGTTCGAACCGGCCTGCTTCGATCCGGTTCACGTCGAGCAGATCACCGACGAGCCGGTTCATCCGATCGACGTGCCGCAGGACGCGCGCGGCCTGCTGCCGCTGGTCCTCCGTCTCGGCCTTTCGCTCGGAGAGCTGCGCGGCGGCGCGCAGCGCGGTGATCGGGTTGCGCAGGTCGTGCGCGACGCCGGAGAGAAAGGTGAGCTGCTGCGCGCGCCGGGCGGCGAGGAGATCCATCAGCGCGTTCACGTCGGCGCCGATCGCCTGAAGCTCGACGGGCCCCGCCACCGGCACGCGCTCCTTGGGGTCCTTCGCGTGGGCGACGAGCCCCCTCCGCAGCCGGATGATCGGGAGGTAGACGAGCCGGCGGGTGAAGGCGCTCACGAGGGGGAGGCAGACGGCCGCGGCGAAGATTCCGATCGCTGCAAGGACGATGGCGATTCGGCTCCAGCTCTCCGCGTGCTGGATCGCCGCCTCGGCCTCCCTGTCGATCACGTCCAGGAAGGCGTTCGAAGCGGCCTCGGCATCCAGGAAGTCCTGCAGGCGAACCGACCGCTCACCGAATGGAGCGACGAACACGTCGCGCCGCAGCGTCTCCACCGTCGCGTCGAGGCGCGAGAAGCTCTCCGCCGCTTCGGGGGACTTGGGTAGCCGGCGCGCCACGTCGAGCCAGCGCTCGAGGCGAGCCTCCGACTCCTCGAAGTCCTCCTTCCAGCGGAGCTCCCTCGTGTCCCTGTAGAGCTCCTGCGATCGTGCGGCCCGATGGAGGGCCGTCTGGATCTCCATCGCGGCTCGGTCGCCGTCCAGCGCGTGCCGGAGCTCGGTGGACAGCATCGACAGCCAGACCACCGAGACAACGAGCGCGGCGACCAGCACGAGGGCGAGGGCGGAGAGGCCGGTCCCGAGGAACAGGAAGGCGCTACGGAGGCTTGGGGAGCGGCCCATCGGGCGTCAAGGTGCGTCGTGGCCCGGGACGGGGCCACGCTTCGCCGGACGAGGCTTCCCCTCTTCGGGAGGTCAGTGCACGGCGGGCGGGCCTTCCGCGTGCCGACCTGCACCAGCCTCGATGAACGCGAGCAGGTCGCGGTTGACCTCGTCCTGCATCGTGACGGCGAGGCCGTGCGGGGCGCCGGGGTAGACCTTCAGCGTCGCGTCCTTCACCAGCTTGGACGAGAGGAGCGCCGACGCGCGGATCGGTACGACCTGGTCGTCGTCCCCGTGGGCGATGAGCGTCGGCACGTCGAACTTCTTCAGGTCCTCGGTGAAGTCCGTCTCCGAGAACGCGGCGATGCAGTCGTACACGCCCTTCACGCTGGCGAGCATCGACTGCCGCCAGAACTCGTCCATCACGCCCTGCGAGACCGCCGCGCCTTCGCGGTTGTAGCCGAAGAAGGGCGCCGCGAAGTCCTCGAAGTATTGCGACCGGTTCCGGCGGACGCCCTCGCGGATCTCGTCGAGGACCTTCATCGGGAGGCCCTCGGGGTTGGCCTTGGTCTGCACCATAAGCGGAGGCACCGCGCTCAGCAGGACGATTCGGGCGATGCGGCCGGTGCCATGCCTGCCTACGTAGCGCGTGACTTCCCCGCCCCCGGTGGAGTGACCGACCAGGACGACGTCGCGCAGGTCGAGCTCGTCGAGGAGCCCCGCCAGGTCGTCCGCGTAGGTGTCCATGTCGTTGCCGTCCCAGGTCTGCTCCGAGCGGCCGTGCCGCGCCGATCGTGCGAGACGACCCGGTAACCGCGCTGCCCGAAGAAGAGCATCTGGGCGTCCCACGCGTCGGCGTCGAGCGGCCAGCCGTGGGAGAAGACGATCGGCTGCCCCGATCCCCAGTCCTTGAAGAAGATCTCCGTCCCATCCCTGGCCGTGTACGTACCCATGCGTGGCTCCGCTTTTGTCGATGGATTGCCCCCCGAATATGGGCCGCGATCTTCGCGGTGCTCCGTCGAGTTCCAGGCGCCGGGTCGGTCCTCGGACGTGTCGAACCTCGATCGAGCGGTTGTGCGCAGGAGCCCCCGTGCGCAGCGTGCCTCACCTGACGACCGACGGCCCGGCAGAGCTTCCAAAATTCTCGGCGGGGAGACCACACGATGACGCGGCGAACGGACGAAACCGAGGTGGAGCGCCTGGCTGCGGGCATCGGCGCGACGATGCTGCAGCGTGCGCGGACCGCGAAGGGCGGGGTCCTCACCACCCGGCAGGGACATCCGGTCACCGACAACCAGAACGTCCGCACCGTGGGACCGCGCGGTCCGACGACGCTGGAGAACTACCCCTTCCTGGAGAAGATCACCCACTTCGACCGCGAGCGCGTTCCCGAGCGGGTGGTGCACGCCCGTGGCGCCGGCGCGCACGGCTTCTTCGAGGCGTACGGCAGCGTGGGCGACGCGCCGATCTCCCAGTACACGCGCGCGAAGCTCTTTCAGCAGAAGGGCAAGCGCACGCCGGTGTTCGTGCGCTTCTCCACCGTGGTCCACGGCGGGCACTCGTCGGAGACGCTGCGGGATCCCCGTGGATTCGCGGTGAAGTTCTACACCGAGGACGGCAACTGGGACCTCGTCGGCAACAACCTGAAGGTCTTCTTCATCCGGGATGCGATCAAGTTCCCGGACATGATCCACGCGTTCAAGCCGGATCCCGTCACCAACTGCCCGGACCCGCGCCGGTTCTTCGACTTCAACGGGCTCAGCCCCGAGTCGCTGCACATGGTGACGTTCCTCTTCAGTCCCTGGGGGATCCCCGCGACGTACCGCAACATGGAGGGCTCCGGCGTCAACACGTACAAGTGGGTGAACGCCACCGGCGACGCGGTGCTGGTGAAGTACCACTGGATCCCGAAGCAGGGCGTAAGGAACCTGACCCAGGCGCAGGCGAACCGCATCCAGGCGACGAACCTCAACCACGCCACCCAGGATCTCTACGAGGCGATCGAGCGCGGCGACCATCCGGAGTGGGAGTTCGCCGTGCAGATCATGAGCGACGGCGAGCATCCGGAGCTCGACTTCGATCCGCTCGACGACACCAAGCTGTGGCCGGAGGACGAGTTTCCGCTCCTGCCGGTCGGCCGCATGGTGCTCGACCGGAACCCGGCCGATTACTTCGCCGAGGTCGAGCAGGCCGCGTTCGGGACCGGCGTGCTCGTGGACGGCCTCGACTTCTCCGACGACAAGATGCTGCAGGGGAGGACGTTCTCGTACTCCGACACCCAGCGCTACCGCCTGGGAGCGAACTACCTGCAGCTCCCGATCAACGCGCCGAAGGCGGAGGCCCATACGCACCAGCGCGGCGGCCAGATGGCCTACCAGACCGACGTGGCGCCCGGACAGAACCCCCACGTGAACTACGAGCCGTCGGGTCTCGGCGGGCTGCGCGAGGCGCCCGCCGTCGGGCCGGAGCACACGCCGCCGGTGTCGGGCAGGCTCGTGCGCCAGCCCATCGATCGCCCGAACAACTACGGCCAGGCGGGCGAGCGGTACCGCGCCTTCGAAGAGTGGGAGCGTGAGGAGCTGATCGCGAACCTGGTGGACGCGCTCTCGGTCTGCCCGGAGGATTGCCAGGACCGGATGCTCTGGCATTGCTCGCAGGCCGACGCGGACTACGGCCGCCGGCTCGCCGCCGGCCTCGGCAGGCAGGTGCCGAGGCAGGTCCCCCCTTCCCTGCGTCACCTCCCGCCGGCCGCGGTGCAGGGGCCCGGGCCCCACCGCGACCCGCAGGGCGACTCGATCACGTCGCCGCAGGCCTCGGGCGAGTCCCACGACGTGCTCCACTGACCGTCGTTTGGCTTGCTGGTCCATCCGGTCGGCCCTACAATGGTCGTGGATGGTTCCTTTTTCCGTCCTGGACCTCGCGCCGATCGTTCAGGGGAGCGACGCCTCCCAGGCGCTCCGGAATTCACTCGATCTCGCCCGCCACGTCGAGGGCTGGGGCTACCGGCGCTTCTGGCTCGCGGAGCACCACAACATGCCCGGCATCGCCAGCTCGGCGACCGCCGTCGCAATCGGCTACGTCGCCGGCGGCACCCGCACGATCCGCGTGGGGAGCGGCGGAGTGATGCTGCCCAACCACGCGCCGCTGCTGATCGCCGAGCAGTTCGGCACGCTCGCGGCGCTCTACCCGGGCCGGATCGACCTCGGCCTGGGCCGCGCGCCGGGGACGGATCCGGTGACGACCCACGCGCTCCGCCGGGGCCCCGCCTCCGCCGACACCTTCCCGGACGACGTGCAGGAGCTGCAGGGGTACTTCCGGCCGGCGGTGCCGGGCCAGGCCGTTCGCGCCGTCCCCGGCGAGGGACAGGACGTGCCGCTGTGGGTGCTCGGCTCGAGCACGTACGGCGCTCGCCTCGCCGCGGCCCTCGGCCTGCCCTACGCGTTCGCCTCCCACTTCGCGCCCGACGCGCTCCTCACGGCGCTCGATCTCTACCGGAGCGAGTTCCAGCCCTCCGACCAGCTCGATCGCCCCTACGCGATGGCGGTGCTCAACCTGGTCGCGGCGGACACGGACGCCGAGGCGCGGCGCCTCTTCACCTCGCTCCAGCAGCAGTTCGTCTCCTTGCGGCGGGGTACGCCCGGCCAGCTCGCGCCGCCCATCGACGACCTCGGTGAGATCGCCTCGCCCGCCGAGAGGGCCGCCCTCGCGCACACCCTCGCGTACTCGGCGGTGGGCGGGATCGACGAGGTCCGGCGCGCGATCCGGATCTTCGTCGAGCGCACCGGGATCGACGAGCTGATGCTCTCGTCGCACGTCTACGATCACGCCGCCCGGCTGCGCTCGTTCGAGCTCGCGGCGCAGCTGCGCGACGAGCCCGGCGCCGACTGATCACCAAAGGGCGCTACCGCCGCAGGTGCTCGGCGCCGAGGATCTTCGGCAGCGGGTCGAAGGCGAGCGCCCGCTCGATCACGTTGCGCAGCTCCCGCACGTTGCCGGGCCAGGGATGCGATACGAGCGCGAGCTCGCCGTCGCGGCCGAGGACCGGCGGCTCGCGGCCTTCGGGCGTGAGGCGGGCGATGAAGTGACGCGCGAGGGCGACGACGTCCTCCCGGCGCTCCCGCAGCGGCGGCAGGTGCACCGGGATCACCTGCAGCCGGTAGTAGAGATCCTCGCGGAACTTCCCCTCGCCCACGAGCTGGAGGAGGTCCCGGTGCGTCGCCGCGATCACGCGCACGTCCACGCGCACGGGGCTGCGCTCGCCCAACGGGAAGATCTCTCCGTTCTCCAGGAACCGGAGCAACTTGGGCTGCACGTCGAGAGGCAGCTCTCCGATCTCGTCCAGGAAGAGCGTCCCGCCCTCCGCGGCGCGGATGACACCTGGGTTGTCGGAAGTCGCGCCTGTGAACGAGCCCTTCCTGTAGCCGAAGAGCTGGCCCTCGAAGAGCTCGCGGGGGATCGCGGCGCTGTTGAAGGTGACGTACGGCCGCGCCGCGCGCTGAGAGAGGTCGTGAATCGCGCGGGCGACGACCTCCTTTCCGGTGCCCGACTCGCCGGTGATGATGATCGTCGCCCGCGATCCCGAGAGGCGCTTCAGCTCGGCCTTCAGGCGGCGCATGGACTCGGAGGCGGCGACGAAGCCCGGGAGGCTCGCGTCGTCCGCCGGCGCGTCCGGCCGCGGCGCAGCGGTGAAGCCGCGCAGGCCCGCCACCTCGAAGGCGAGCGCAGCGAACGACACGAGGAGCGTGATGGCCGCGCGCTGGGACTCGTCCAGCTCCCCGCCCACGCCGAGCCGCAGGCGGCGGCCTACGCCGTCGCTGAAGTCGAACCACGCGTCGACCTCCCCCCGGCGCGAGCCCACGAGGATCGAGTCGCCGTTCGATCCCACCTCCTCGAGGCGCAGCGCGCGATCGGGGAAGAGCTCGCCTGCGACGTTGAGCAGCTCCTTCTGCAGGATCGGCGCGCCCAGACCTCGGGTGGAGAGTCGCTGGAGCGGCACGAGCAGGCGCTCGATCTCGAAGTGCGAGTGAGCGCACGGCGCGGCGGGCGCAGCTTCCGCCTGCAGGAGCGGCGGGGGCGCGATGCCTGCATCGAGGAGCTGCGCGGCGGTCGCGTCCATGCGCGCCTCCGCTTCCGGGTGCTCCTCGAGGAGGTCGAGGTTCGCGAGGGTGCGTCGGACCAGGAGGCCCTCCGGCACGTTGCCGGAGAGCTCGAACGTGGCCAGCGCCGCCTCGAGGGACTGGCGCGCCTCGACGAAGCGCCCCTCGCGCGCGAGGAGGTCGCCGCGGTAGCGACGGAAGAGCGCCGACGCCGTGGGCGAGGGCGACCATTCGAGCGCGCGCTCCGCCAGGTGCAGCATGCGCCGCGCCTGCTCCGGCGTCGCGTGGGTGCTGCAGACGCCGAGCGCGTACGTGACCACGTAGCGATGGGCGATCGCCCACGCGCTCACGCGGCGCATGGACGCTAGCGCTTCCGCGAGCCGCTCGAACCAGTCGCTCGGGGGCGCCCCCTGCACGACGTCGCAGAGGAGAAGGACGATCCCCGCGAACGCGTGAGAGAGATCCTGTTGCAGCCCCTCGAACCGGAGCAGTCGCTCCGCGAGCGCGCGCGTCTCGGCGACGTCGCCCGCCTGCCAGTAGAGGCGCGCAAGGACGATGTAGATCCGAAAGGGCGTGTAGCCGAGCTCGCTGCCGATCCGCGTCGCATCGAGGAGCTCGTGCTCCGCCTCGGCCAGACGCCCGAGGCGCATCAGCACCTCGCCCTTGTTGCGGTGGAGGACCATCGAGTGGGTGCCGTCGACGATGCGGTGCCTGCGCTGGAGCCCTTCGGCCTCCTCGAGCATCCGCAGGATCCGCTCGGGCGGCGCCGCCTCCTCCAGCAGGACCTCGGCCCGCCAGCAGAGCGCGCGCATCCGGTGCAGCGGGAGCGGTCCGGTCTCGGCGATGCGCAGGTACTCGTCGGCCCGGCGCGCGGTCTCGGCCACGTGGGTGAAGCCGAGGCTGACCGCCGCCATCGCCTCGCGCGCGAGGCAGCGGCCGAGCGGCGTGGTGGGCAGCTCGCACATGCGCGCGGCCCGCTCGACCAGGCGCGAGACCATGGCCGCCTCGAAGGTGGCCGCGGCGGCGACGAGCTGAGCGTACCAGAGCAGGAAGCGCTCTTCGTCGTCGGCCTCCGTGAGCAGGGGCTCGGCGAGGGCAGCGTGATGGTTCGTCTTGCCGGGGTTGAAGAGGCGGGCGTCGACCGCGGCGTGGAGCATCGCCGAGACGACGTGCAGCTGGAGGTGCACGGAGCGGGGGAGGCCACCGCCCATGCCGACGAGCGTCGCGAACGCGGCCTTCGCGTCGTGGCGGAGGAGCAGGTGGAGCTTCGCAAGCGAGATCCGGGCGAGCGCTCGCGCGGCGTCGGTGCGGAGGACGCCGGAGCCGAGGAGGCCGACGAGCTCGCTCTCCGCCTGCTCGAGCTGGCACTGATCGATCGCCGCCAGGGCCGGGAGGAGCGCCGCCTCCTCCTCCGGAGCGAGGTCCGTCGCCGCCCCTTCGGACATCCCCGCGGGCGCCGGGCCGCCCTCCCCCGCTTCGTGTGAGCCGATCTCACATGAATCCGCGGGCGCCGCGACGTTGCCGAAACCCGTGCCCACCGCCGCCCGGGAGTCGGCCCACGCCCTCAGCCGCGCGAGCACCTTGCCCCGCGGGCGGCGGAGCTCGGGGGATCCGGGGGGGAGCTCCCACCGGTAGACGGTGAGAGGGGTCACGCCCAGCGCTTCCGCGAACGCCGCGCGGCTGATCCCGCCCCGCAGCTCGCGGATTTCCGAAGGAGTCATCCGCTTATCCAATTCTCCATCCAAATCCAGACGAGCTGCTTCCGACAGACCTCTTCCAACGGCCTCATTCGGAAAGATTGGCCCAGTATCCCCGACTTCCAGCCGATTTGGAAGCTGGCACGCCAGACGCAATGCAGGTCCAGCGAAGTCCAGACCTTTCCGAATGGAGATCAGCATGAAGACCCTTGGCCTTTCCGTTTTGCTCCTGCCCCTCCTCTCCGGCTGCTTCCTGATCGCCCGGCACAACCCCGACGCGGACACCTCGACCACCCGCACCTCGAAGGCCGGCCTCTATGTCGTCTCCTACCGATCGGAGGTGCAGCCGGTGCCCAAGCGCGAGCTGCACAGGTGGGAGATCGAGCTTCGCGACGCCGATGGTCGCCCGGTCGACGGCGCGACGATCGGCGTCGACGGTGGCATGCCCGACCACGGCCACGGCCTGCCCACTCGGCCGTCGATGCGCGGCGCCCTCGGCGACGGCCGTTACGTGGTCGACGGGATGAAGTTCAACATGGGCGGCTACTGGGTCGTCGACCTCGCCATCGCGTCGCAAGCGGGCGACGACACCGTCCGCTTCGAACTCAACCTCTGATCGACGAGAGCCACCGCCATGCCCCCGACCATCGTCATCAGCGGGAGCGTCGCGCTCTTCGGCGCGGCCCTCCTCTCCTTCTTCGGATCCAAGCCGTCGTGGTCCGCGGAGGAGCTCGACCGCCTCCGGGATCTACGCCTCGTGGAGGGTCCTGCCTCGCCCGATCCGACCAACCGCCATGCCTCGAGCGAGGAGGCCGCCGCCCTCGGGCACGAGCTCTTCTTCGACACGCGCTTCAGCAGCAACGGCAAGGTGTCGTGCGCGACCTGCCACCTCCCCGAGGCGGACTTCCAGGACGGCACGCCGCTCGCGCACGGCGTGGGCACCACGGGGCGGCGGACGATGCCGCTCGCCGGCATCGACGGCTCGCCCTGGTTCTTCTGGGACGGCCGAAAGGACAGCCTCTGGTCCCAGGCGCTGGGGCCGCTCGAGAGCCCGGTCGAGCACGGCGGCGATCGCGTGCAGTACGCGCGGCTGATGGCCACGGCCTACCGCGAGCCGTACGAGCGGGTCTTCGGGCCGCTCCCGGATCTCTCGGGCCTCCCCGCGCACGCGGGGCCGAACGGCTCGCGAGAGGTACGCGCGGCGTGGGAGGCCCTCCCGCCTTCGAAGCAGGACGCGGTGAGCCGCGTGTTCGCGAACATGGGCAAGGCCCTGGCCGCGTACCAGCGCAAGCTGCAGCCCGCCCCGTCCCGCTTCGACGCCTACGTGGACGCCGTCGCCGAGGGGAGGGAGCGGGGCGATCTCCTGAGCGCGGACGAGGAGGCGGGCCTGCGCCTCTTCACCGGCAAGGCGAACTGCACCGAATGCCACAACGGGCCCATGCTCACGAACCACGACTTCGCCAACACGGGCGTGCCCGCGGTGCCAGGCATGCCCGGCGATCTGGGGCGCGCCGAGGGCACGCAGGATCTGCTCGAGGACGAGTTCAACTGCCTCGGGAGATACAGCGACGCCAAACCGGACGACTGCCGCGAGCTCCGCTTCCTCGTGGCCGATCACCACGCGATCCGGCAATACAAGGTCCCGTCGCTGCGCAACGTCGCGGAGCGGGCGCCCTACATGCACGCGGGCCAGCTCCCGACCCTCGAAGCCGTGGTCGATCACTACGACCGCGCGCCGGCGCCGCCGCTGGGGGAGCTGGAGATCCGGCCGCTGGGGTTGAGCACCGCCGAGAAGGCGCAGCTCGTGCAGTTCCTCCGCGCGCTCTCCTCGCCCCTCGCGACGGACCCTCGCTGGCTGAGGCCGCCGGGCCCTGCGCCCGAGGTCCGGCTCGCGCAGACGCTGGGCGACGGAGAGACGACGGTCGACGGCAGCGTGATCGTCGAGGGCTCTGCCGTGAGCCTCGCCGCGCACCTGGCGGATCTGGAGGGCTGGACCGACCTCTTCCGGGACGTGCGCGCGATGAAGCCCCGCAAGGACGGCACGTGGGGGATCGACAGCAAGGTCTTCGGCCACGCCCACCGCTTCCGGCCGGTGGCCCGCGGCGACGGCCTGCGGCTCGAGCTCGCCGAGACGGATCACGGCACCGCGAGCCTCGATTACCGCTTCGAGCAGGTGGACGACGCGCACGCGAAGGTGGTGGTGCGCTTCCACATGACGACGCCGGAGACACTCACCCAAGCGCAGGTCGTTCACGTGCTGCGCGCCAAGGCGACGGTCGATCTGGAGGACCTCGCCCGGCTCTCGATCGAGGAGACGCCATGAGAGGAAGGAACATGAGAGAGACGCAGAGGAAGGCATTCGACCTCGCCGTCGCGACGGCACGCGCCCGGATGCTCGCGGCCCGCTGGGACGAGGCGTACGCGCAGCTCGAGCGGGCACATGTGCTCGGGCAGCGCTTCGTCTGGCCGCACGTCGTGAGCCATTGGCTGATGCTCCGGGTGGAGCTGGCACGCCGTTCGCCGCTGGCCGCCTTCGGCCAGGCGGTGCGCATCGCAATCGGTGCGGTCGGATCGGCGGCGGGTGTCGTCCCGGTGGGCAACACGGGCGGCAGCGACGTGAACATGTTCCGGCGGATGCCGATCCCTCCGGAGCTCCAGGCGCTCATGGAAGACGAGGGAGCCCGATGATCCAGGAGACGGACGTGGTGATCGTCGGCGGCGGCCCGGCAGGACTCGCGGCGGCGCTCAACCTGGGCCGGGGCTGCAAGCGGGTCCTGCTCTGCGACGCCGGACCGCGCCGAAACGCCGCGGCGGTTCGGATGCACGGCTTCCCCTCGCAGGACGGCGTGCCGCCGACCGAGTTCCGCCGGATCGCGCGGGAGCAGCTCGCCCCGTACGACGTCGAGCTGCGGGACGTGGGCATCCACGACATCCGGCCGACCGACGACGGCTTCGTCGTCAGCCTGATCGGCGGCGAGGCGGTGACGTGCCGCAGGGTGCTCCTCGCCACCGGGATGATCGACGAGATCCCCGACGTCCCCGGCATCCGGGAGCCGTGGGGCCACAGCGTCTTCCAATGTCCCTACTGCCATGGCTGGGAGTTCCGCGGGCGCCCCTGGGGCATCCTCGCCAGCACGCCCGCGCTGCTCGAGTTCGCGATCTTCCTCACGGGCTGGTCGCCGCAGGTCACCGCGTTCACCAACGGGCCGCTCGAGCTCGACGACGAGCTGCGCCAGCGCCTGGAGGCAGCCGGCGTCAGAGTGGAGCCCCGCCGGATCGCGCGGCTGCTCTCCGGCTCCGGTGGGCGTCTGCGTGCCGTCGAGCACGGCGACGGCGCCATCGTCCCCTGCGAGGCGATGGTGGTGCGCCCGCCGCAGCGCCAGCCGACGCTCGTGTCCCGCCTCGGCCTCGCGGTGGACGACGGCGGCTACGTTCGCGTGGACGGGCGCGAGGAGACCTCGGTCCCTGGCGTCTACGCGGCGGGCGATCTCACGTCCCCGGCGCAGGCGGCCACCGTCGCCTCGGCGGCCGGCGTCCGCGCCGCCTGGTCGATCAACCACGACCTCAACGTCGGCCGTCTCTGAAGAGGCAGCGTCGTGTTCCGCGAGGGAGGTGGCTCGCCCGGCGGTCTCCGTCGAAGGACGGACGCTCGATGGCAACGCCGGATCAGACGATCGACGACACCAGCCGCGCGAGGAGCTCGTCGATCGGGAACTCGATCGCCACGAGCGGCACCATCGGCAGAAGGATCAGGATGGCGACGACCAAGACCTCGTGCCGCCCGAACGGCACGAGGCGCATCTCCTCCAGGCCCCGGTAGGCGTTCTGGATGTCGGCCATCGACTGGATGTCCGACGTGCCCAGGAGTCCGTCGGTGTCGCCCGACTCGACCCACCTCCGGTCGAAGAGGCGGCCATAGTCGAACGCGAGCCCGCCGTACCGAACGACGCCGGAGAAGCGATCCGAGACGAGCCGCCGGTAGAGGAAGACGAGCGGCCCGAGGGCGAGCAGCTCGCCGCCGAAGAGCAGGACGAGCACCTCGGGTCCGAAGGATCTCAGCGAGGCGCCGTCGACCACCATTCTCGCGGCGAACGTCGCCGCGATCACCGCGTTGGCTCCGAAGAGGACGAGCCCGAAGGGGACGATCGGTCCAGTGAGGAAACCCAGACCGCCGGTCCGGTCGGGGTGCGTGGGGATGAGGCGCAGGCGGAGCCTTGCCACCTGGCTGAGCATCAGACCCCAGCTCCCCCAGCGCCAGATCCATCGATACAAAAGGAAGAGGAAGACCGGGAGCGAGACGAACCCGTACCAGACGAGGCCCGGGGAGATCCCGGAGGCGTAGTGGCCGATGATCCCGGTGTGACCGCGCCACACCGCGACCTGGCCCGAGGCGATCGCGGCCATGAGCAGGACGGCCTCCACCCACGCCGAGTCCCGCCGCCCGGCGGCCCGCCGCACGATGGTCCGCAATCGATCGCCTTCCTCGGGGCCGACCATCCGCCCGTCCTGGAGACGGCGGATGCACATGGACGTCCGCGCGTCGAACAGGACCTCCGCCACCAGGAACATCGGGATCGCGACGACAAGGCGCGCGTGGACGGAGGGGCTCTCGAAGATGCGGTCGAAGCGTCCGGTCGCCACGAGGACGACGAGCTCGATCGCGACGAGCGGGGCCCAGGCCAGCCCGACGAAGGCCAGCACGAGACGAGTCGGATCACGAGGGTCGTGCCGAACGAGGCCGACCCTGCGGACGAGCCGATCGAGGGGGCTGCGTCGCTCCCACCAGGAGCTCTCTTCGAGCGTCACCACGCAAGGTAGCGCCTGGAGGCGCGCCCTCGCCAGGGCACCGCAGAGGCTTGGCCTACGCGGACTCGCCTCGCCGAGGGGATCGATCGCTCTGCCGCGCGCATGTCAGCAGGCTTCAGTCCTGGAACATCAGGGTGTAGCGCCGCTGCATCTCCTCGGGAGTCACAGCCTCGATCTCGTGGCCGATGAGCCACTCGTGCCCAAAGGGATCCTTCACGGCGCCGGATCGCTCCCCGTAGAATTGATCCTTCGGTGGACGGACGACGACGGCGCCCGCCTCCTCGGCACGCCGGATCAGGGCGTCCGCGTCGTCGACGTGCAAATGCAGGCTCATGCCAGTCCCGCCTGGAGTCTGCGGGCCGACGATCCCGAACTCGGGGAACTCCTCGGAGACCATGAGGATCGTGCCGGCGAGCTCCAACTCCACGTGTCCGATTCGGCCGCTCGGCTCGACGAGGCGGAACTTCTCCCTCGCGCCGAAGACCTTTTTGTAAAAGTCGACCGCACGGCTGGCGTCTTTCACCCGCAGGTACGCATACATCTCTCGAATCGACATCGCTGCTCTCCTTGGCGTTGAGATCGCAGGCGCATCGTCGCCCCTCGCGGCCTATGGGTCTTGAACGAAATTGACCAACGGCACGTGGTTCGGGTGACGCGCCCGCGCCCCGCGGTAGCGTCCAGGCGTCATGCCCGACAGAGCACGGAACTCGCGGGTGAGGTGGGCCTGGTCGGCGAAGCCCACCGCGTGGGCGACCGCCGAGATTGAGGCGCGTGCGTCGGAGGAGAGCGCGGCGACGGCGCGCTGGAAACGCAGGACGCGGTCGTGAACCTTCGGCGCGAGCCCCACCTCTCGCCGAAAGAGAGAGACGAAGTGCCGGTGGCTGAAGCCGCTCGCGTCGATCACCTCGCCCACGCTGACGCCTCGGCCGAGGCGCTCCACGGCCCAGGCGGCGACACCCGACGCGGGCTCTCCTAATAGTCGGGAGACGAGGAGGGCTTCGAACCTTTGGAGTCTGCCCTCCAGCGAGGGAACCTCGGCGAGGGCCTCGCCCCACGCCACCGCCGTCGGGCCCCACAGATCAGCGAGACTGGTGTGGCAGCCCGCGAGCACGACCGCCGGCACGCCGAGGAGCGCGAGCGCTGCGCCTGGCGCCAGCTGGGCTCCCACCGCGGCGACGCCTTCTTCGACGCTCCGCACGTACGCCTCGGACCGCGCGCCCCCGACGACAGCCGTCCCCACCTCTCGTCCGATGAGGTCGCCGTCGCCGGCGTGCAGCCGCAGCGGAGGGCCGGACAACCGGAACGCCAGGTGGGTGTCTCCCGTGGGGAGCACGCGCTCGCGTTCGGCGCGTTCGACCCGCCCCTCGCCCGGGTTGGACGCCCAGAGGGTCTTCACGACGCCGTGCAGGCGTGGATCGTTGGGTGGTCGGTGGATCAACTCGCCAGGCCCGGTCGATCGGACATTCTACCGCCCCAGGCGCTCACGCCCCGGCGGCCGCGAGGGTGGCGGCCGCCACGGCAGCGAAGCGCACGCTCTTTCCGAGGGCGGTGAAGATCGCAAAGGGCAGGACGCCGACCCGGATGGCGCCGGCGCCGATCACCAGGAGGTCGCCGAGGAGCGGCGCCCACGAGAAGAGGAGCGCGGCAGGTCCCCACTTGCGCATCGACGCCAGCGCCCGCTCGAAGCGCGCCGGGTTTGACCTCGTCGCCCGGGTGGCCCACCCGACGACGCCGCCGCTCTCGCCACGGCTCATGCGGCGGCCCAACCAGAAGAGCGTGCCGGCGCCGAGGAAGTTCCCGGCTGCAGCGACGGCCACCGTGGGCATGGGCTGCGCGCCTCCGAGGAGCAGCGCGATCATCAGCGCCTCCGAGGGGACGGGGACGATCGATCCGGCCAGGAATGCGAGGACGAAGAGGCCGGGGAGGCCGTATGTGACGAGGGTCGCGGCGTCGAGCATGGCGTCCCGCGATTGTATCGAGGGTGCGCCCCCTTTGCGCCGTCGACCGTAGATGGGCAGGTTTCCATGGCACCGGATCGAGGCACGGGCACGAGATCGAACCCACCGATGGCGAGCCCGTGCGCGCGGGGCGCATGGCGGGCGTCCGCCGGGCGAGGGGGGGATTCGTGCAGAGCCTCGCGTGGCCGATCGGCGCCGTGCTCCTGGCGGCGCTCGCAGCGTTCGCGGCGGTTGAGCTGATCCACCTCTTGATCCGCCGGTTCGGCAAGCGCTCCCGACTGCTCACCGCGTTCGGCGAATACTCCCACCAAGCGTTCAAGTTCGCCGCGATCAGCCTCGCGCTGTACCTGGCGGTCGGCTGGGCCTCCCGTAACCAGGCGGGCGAGCCGTGGCGCGGTGTGATCCTGCACATCCTCCTCATCACCGTCGTCATCACGGTCGCCTGGCTCGTCGCGACGGTGCCGACGGCGGTGGAGAAGGTGGCCCTGGAGCGGCTCCGGGCCGACGTGCCGGACAACCGCCAGATCCGGCGCATGCGCACGCAGGTGGTGCTCCTGCGCCGGGTGGCCGTCACCGTGGTCTGCGTCATCACCCTCGGCATCCTGCTCATGACCTTTCCGAACGTGCGCGCCATCGGCGCCAGCGTGCTGGTCTCGGCAGGCGTGATCGGCGCGATCGTGGCGATCGCCGCGCAGAGCGTGCTCGGGAACGTCCTCGCCGGCATCCAGCTCGTGCTCAGCGACGCCGTGCGGCTGGACGACGTAGTCGTGGTGGAGGGCGAGTGGGGGCGCGTCGAGACCCTCACCTTGAACTACGTCGCCGTGCAGATCTGGGACGACCGCCGCCTCATCCTGCCCACCTCGTACCTCACCACGAAGCCGTTCCAGAACTGGACGCGCACGCACGCCGCGCTCCTCGGGACCGTGGAGTTCGACGTCGACTGGTCGGTGCCGATCCAGGCCGCGCGCGATGCGCTCCGCCGCTTCGCGGAGGGGAGCCCGCTCTGGGACGGCCGCGTCTGCGTGCTGCAGGTCACCGACGCCACCGGCGGCAAGCTCCGGCTGCGGGCGCTGATCAGCGCGGCCGACGCTGGCAGTATGTGGGATCTGCGCTGTCTCCTCCGCGAGCAGATGGTCGTCTGGCTCCGGATTTACCAGCGGTCCGCCCTACCTCGGATCCGCGCGGAGGTGGCGGGTGGACCGGACCTCCGCGGCGGGACGTCGGATGCCGCCGACACCTTCCACGACGCGACCCGGGCTCACGCGCGGGCGGCGGCCCGGGATCCCGACCGGGCGCGCGTCTTCGGCGGCAGCGTCGACGGGGAGGAACGGGGTACGGTGTTCGTAGGACCGGAGGATCGTGAAGCTCCGACGCCGCACGTTGGAGAGCCGAGGGAGCCCCATGGAGCCGACGAACCAAGAGTTCCCTGAGTCTGTCTTCGTCGCCGGCGCCACCGGCTACACCGGCCGCGAGGTCGTACGCCAGCTTCGGGAGCGTGGGCTTCGGACCGTCGCCCACGTGAGGCCGGGCTCGAAGGCGGCGCGCTGGGTGGACGCGTTTCTCGGCTGGGGCGCCGAGGTGGAGGAGGTCCCCTGGGCTCCCGACGCCCTGCGCGAGGCGATCTCCCGAGCGGCGCCCGACGTCGTGTTCTCGCTCGTCGGCACCACGCGCGCCCGCGCGAAGCGGGAGGCGCTCGCGGCGGAGGACATCTACGAGGCGGTCGACCTTCGGCTGCACGCGATGCTCGTCGACGCCGTAGCCGCCACCCGCCCGGGCGCGCGGCTCGTGTACCTGTCGTCGCTCGGCGCAGACGCCTCTGCTCGGAACCCCTACCTCGCAGCGCGAGGCCGTTCCGAGCGAAAGCTCGTCGAGAGCGGCCTGCCCTTCACCATCGCCAGGCCCTCGTTCATCACCGGGCCGGATCGGGATCGACCGCGGCGCCTCGAGCGCGTCACCGCGCGGGTCGCCGATCGGCTCCTCGCAGCCGCCGGCGCGTTCGGGGCGGCGGAGCTTCGGGAGCGCTACCGCTCGATCGACAACGCCGGCCTCGCGAGGGCGCTGATCGCCACCTCCCTCGATCCCGCGATGGCCGGTAGGGTCGTTCCAGCCGAGGAGCTGCAGCGCCTCGCCTCGAGCTGAACCCGCCCGCGCCTCTCGCGAGCGGGCCCCTTCCCTTCCGCCGACCTCAGAGGTTGGTGTCCTCCGGGGGCACGACGCCCGGGTCCGGGATGCCGGCAGCAGGGGCGGTGGATGGAGCTTCTGGAGGGCAGGAAGCGTCGAGCGTGTACGACGTCATGGAGAGGGAGCCGTAGGCGTACCCGTCGACCAGCACGCCCTCCCGCTTCTTGGCCGCGGCAGCGAGGCCGGCGAAGTACAGCATCGGGAGGAAGTGGTCGGGCGTCGGGACGGCGTGCAGGTAGTCGGGGTGCTCCTCCAGGGACAGGACCTCGCTCGGCTCCTCGACGAGGAGCTGGCGGGCGCGTTCGTCGAAGCGCTGCGCCCAGTCGAAGCCCTCGCCCTCGAGCTTCCAGTCGATGGCCCGCAGGTTGTGGACCACGTTGCCGCTGCCGAGGATCAGCACGCCCCGTTCGCGCAAGGGCGCCAGCCTCGCGCCGAGCTCGAAGTGGAAGGCCGCCTCCTTGCGGGCGTCGATGGCGAGCTGGATCACCGGGATGTCGGCCTCGGGGAAGGCGTGCACGAGGACCGACCAGGTCCCGTGGTCCAGGCCCCAGGAGTCGAGATCGAGCCCCACGTGGGTCGGCTTCGCGATCTCCGCCACCTCCTCGGCCACGCCCCGATCTCCGGGCGCCGGGTACTCGACCTCGAAGAGCTTCTTTGGAAATCCGTAGAAGTCGTGGATCGTCCGCGGCCGCGCCATGGCGGTCACCGCGCTCAGGTTCCCGTACCAATGCGCGGAGACCACGACGATCGCCCGCGGCCTGGGGAGGACGCTGGCGCCGAACGCCCGCCAGGCCCCGGAGAATCGGTTCACCTCGAGGGCGTTCATCGGGCTGCCGTGCCCCAGGAACGCTGCCGGCATCGTTTCGCTCATTCCCCGACGATAACCCGCGCGGGGACGCCGTCTCCTTGCCCGCGCCGGATCAACGCCCGGAAAAGCACATTGCGGACGCGAACGCCTTTGGCGGGGGCCGCTCGTCCTTCAGGTCGCTCGTCCGGACGGCGAAGGTCACTCCCCCGGCAGGCGCTTCGGGAGTCGGGGCCTCGACGCCGGACGAGGACGCCAGGCAGATGCGCCGCCGCTCGTGGCAACCCTCGCACGCCGCGAGAAAGGTCGCGCCGAGCACGACCACGGCGCGGAGCCGGGACAAGGCACGCTCCTTCTTGGGAAACCGGAGGATCGCCCACTCCTTCCGCTCCGCGACACCGAAGACGTCGATCTCGCCCGAGGGAACTTGATTTCGCACGGGTTCGGACGCTGCCCCCGGTTTGTGTGCACCTGTCCCACCCTGGCGCATCAGTGAAAATTATCACCAAGAACCAAATAATCCATGTTAGCCGTCGGGTATGAGAAACCGGATCCTCGCCTCATTGCTCGTCGCCGGCTCGACGCTCCTCCAGACCGGCTGTGCCGTAGGCCTGGCGCCCGCGGGGAGCGTCGTCTTCGTGCCGGAGCCCCCGCCCCCTCCGTCGCCGTTGACGAGGGACCAGGCCGTCGCCGTGGGACGATCGTATTGCTACGACCGCGGCTATGAGTGCCGGCTGAAGAACGCCAACCTCGCCCGGAACGACGGCGTCTGGAAGGTGAGGTTCGACGCGCGCGGGCGCCATGCCTCCGGCAAGCTCCACCTCGAGATCGACGCCTTCACCGGCGAGCTGATCCGCGCCGACGAGAAGGGCAAGCTCCGCCGCCGGGGATGACCCCGGAGGGCGGAAGGCCTCCCACTCGGTGGACTCCGGGAGGCGTCGCTTCCGCTTCGCCTCCGCGAGCGCCGAACTACTTCACCACCACGGTGCAGGAGCAGGACGCACCGGGCGCGCAGTCGTTCCAGTCGTCGTCGATGCAGCGCAGGCCCGTGCAGCAGCCCGCGTTGGTCGTGCACGTTTGGCCCGGCTGGCCACAGCTCGCGCCCTCCTCGCAGGTGCCGGAGAGGCTGCCCGCCGGGATGCGGCACGACAGCCCCAGGCAACAGTCGCCGCTCGCGGTGCAGGCTTCACCCTGGGACTGACAGATGGGGAGCCTCGCGCAGATGCCGTCCAGGCAGAAGCCGGAGCAGCAGTCGGAGGCAGACTCGCAGCTCTCCCCGTTGGAGGCGCACGTCCCGCCGCCGCCTGCCCCGCCCGCACCGCCGCCGCCCGTTCCTCCCGTACCGCCACCTCCACCGCCGGTGCGACAGACGTAGCCGAACTCGCCGTTCGAGAGGCAGGAGGAGCCTGAACAACACGTGTCCTGCCCCGGCACGCACTCCACCCCCGCGGGGACGCAGGTCTCGGACGCGCAGACGAAGCCGCCGTCCTCGCCCGGGATGCAGGGCGCCCCGTTGCAGCACTGATCGCGGAACTGGCAGGCCTGGCCGCTCTCGATGCAGCACGGCGCCTCTCCCGTGTAGCCGGTGGGGCACTCGTCCGAGGCGCCGCCGAAGCAGCGCGGGATCCCCGACGAGTCCAGCTTGCAGACGCTCTTCTTCCCGTCGCAGCAGTTCTGCGACGCGTTGATGCTCCCGCCGCCCGGAAGCACCGGCGCTCCGCAGATGTTGCCCACCGGGTTGCAGGAGGTGCCGTTGTCGCAGCGCCCCTCCGCGCACTGCACGGAGCCGTTCGGGTTGATGCCGCCGCCGCAGCAATCGTTCGCGTCGCCGCAGGAGTTGCCGGTGAGGCGGCAACCCGACGCCGGCTGGCAGACCGTCACCCCCGAGCCAGGGTCGGCGCAGATGCGCGAGCAGCAGGTGGATCCCTTCGAGCAGGGGTTGCCGTCGGCGACGCAGCCCGTGGCGCCGGCGCCCGAGACGGTCCTGCAATAGCCGGCCTCCCCGCCGCTCGCAGAGCACGAACCGCTGCAGCACTCGTCGCCGGCGAAGCAGCGGTCGCCGTCCGCCTGGCAGGTGTACGCGGGGGCGCAGGCGCCGTCGCGGCAGTTCGTGGAGCAGCACTCCTCGCCTGACGCGCAGGCCTCGCCCAGCACCCTGCAGCCCGGGCCACCGGGGAGCGCCCCGCACGCCCCGTTCGCGCAGGTTGCGGTGCAGCAGTCGCCGTCGGACTCGCAGGCCTCTCCCGTGGACACGCAGCTCGCGCCGCCGCCACCTCCTGCCCCACCGGCGCCGGCGCCGCCGCCGACGCCCGCTGTCCCGCCGCCTGAACCTCCTCCTCCTGCCCCACCAGGGCCGGGAGCTCCGGAGCCTCCGCCCGTACCGGCGGATCCCCCTGCGGAGGCTCCGCCTCCATCCGAAGCACACGCGGAGAGCAACAGCAGGGCTGCACAGGTGAAGGTGGCGATTCCGGCACGCATGGTGGTCTCCCTCTGGCGCGGTCGCGCTCGAGCCGTCTGGAGACGCTATATCAAAATTCTCCTAGTGTTCTCCATGTGAGACAAGCAACCACAGCGACGCACCCGCCTTCGCGCGAACGGGGCACCCGACGCCGTCCGGCGAGCCCCGGACCGATGGCTTGGCAGCCGGCGCCCGCTGCCACACCGTACTCCGTCGGTGGGGAGGCAGCGCGATGTTCGAGGGGGATCGGCGCGTCGTGGCCGAGTTCATCGGGCCGGACGACGAACGGTGGCGAGGTCTCGTGGAGGCGGCGCCTCACGACGTCTACCACCTGCCTGCATACGCGGAGATCAGCGCGCGCGCGTGCGGCGGGAGCGCCCTGGCGTTCCTGGGCGAGGTCGGCGGCGCGAGCTGCCTCATTCCCTTGATCGAGACGAAGGTGCCGGTCGCGGGCTGGTCGGCGTGGTCGGACCTGTCCTCACCCTACGGTTACGGAAGCCCTCTGTTCTCGGGAGATCCGGCGCGGTTCGGTCCGCTGCTGCGCCTCTTCTCCGCCGCCGCCGCCGCGCGAAACTGCTCGTCGATCTTCCTGCGGAGCCATCCATTCTTCACGCAGGGCATCACCGATCGGGCGATCTCCGACGTCGGGTGGACGCCCCGCGGCCAGACGGTCTCCCTGGACCTGCGAAAGCCCGAGGAGCAGCTCTGGAAGGAGCTGCGCAAGGATCACCGCGCGGGGTTGCGCCGCCTGATCGCCGCCGGGTTCACCTCGCGCATCGATCACTGGAGCGACTACGACGTCTTCGTGGAGCTGTACCTCGCCACCATGAACCGGGTGGGCGCGCGCTCGTCGTATCTGTTCTCGCCGAAGTACTTCGCCGCCCTGCGCGAGGGGCTCCGGGGCGAGACGCACCTGTGTACGGTGCTGGCGCCGGACGGGAGGATCGCCGCGACCGCGCAGTTCTTCCGCTGCGGCGAGCTCCTCCAGGGCCACCTCATGGGCTGGGATGAGGAGTTCAAGAGCTTCGCACCTGCGAAGCTCACCGTCTGGGAGATCGCGAGGTGGGGCCGCGAAGCGGGCGCGACCCGGCTGCACCTGGGCGGGGGCCGCGGCGGCGCCGACGACGCGCTCCTCCACTACAAGAGCGGCTACTCCCAGGATCGGCTCCCGTACTACACGCTCGAGCTCGTCCCCGACAGGCGGGTCTACGACTCGATCTGCGAGGCGGCAGGAGCGTCGCCGGAGGCGAAGTTCTTCCCGGCGTATCGGGCCGAAGCCTGACGCGCCAAAGCCGGTCGTCCAAGGCCTCCCGGTTGGAGTACCCTTCCTACCTCTCGATCGGAGGATGCGAATGGGACGCCGCCACGGGTATGCACTCTTGATCGCCCTCGCCTGCGCCGCGTGCGGGAAGTCGACCGACGGAGGTGGGGGTGGGGGCAGCGGCGGAGCTTCCTACGCCGATCCCTACGACGTCGCCGTCTTCGACCGGGTGCGGATCAACAGCCACTCCGATCAGCCGAACTTCCAGCGGGCGTCCGCCACGGTGGACTTCGGAGAGGGCCCCTTCGCGAAGGCCACGCTCCACGTGGAGCTGGAGTCCACCTGCTTCCCATTCTCGAACTGGCTGGAGAACGAGCCCCCCGCAGGGGAGAACTGGCCGGCCGACTGCGACGCCTTCGATCGCAACTTCGAGTTCCTCCTCGATCCGCCCGCGACCGAGGGCGGGAGGCCGGCAATAGAGCTGGTGCGGGCGATCACGCCCTTCGGCGGCCCCATGCAGTTCGAGGTGGACATCACCGATCTCGCGAACGGTCTCCCCGGCGCGCACGAGATCGTCACCACCATCACCACCTGGTCGGACGGCGCCGGCTTGGTGAGCGGCTCGAACGGCGGCTGGAACGTGAGCGCGAAGCTCGCGATGGTCCCCGGCGAGGCGCCGCGGCAGGTGCTGGCGGTGGTGCCGCTCGCGAACCTCAACCAGACCGCGACCGGCGGACCGGGGCCGATCTCCTTCACGGTTCCGGAGGGGACCAAGGGCTCGCGCCTCGAGTACCGCGTGACGGGGCACGGCGGTGGCGAGCCCAAGGAGTTCGGCGTCTGCATCGGCCCCGCGGACGAGTTCTGCAAGCGGAGCCACACCCTCTCCGTGGACGGCGAGGAGCTCGACTCGTTCATCCCGTGGCGGGACGACTGCGCCGAAAACTGCACCGTCGCCAAGAACGACGTGCCCGGCATGGCGGCGTTCGACTACTGCCTCGAGAACCCCTGCGGCAACATGGGGAGCGTACGCGCGTCGCGGGCGAACTGGTGCCCGGGGACCATCACGCCGCCGTTCGAGTACTACGACGTCGCCGCGCTCCAGGCGCCCGGCCCCCACTCATTCTCGTTCGACATCGGCAAGGTCGGCGAAGGCGGCTCCTGGAGGGTGTCCGCCGTGTACTACGCCTTCGGCGGATGATCCTTCGGCGTCGGGACCCTCACCCGACCGGGACGTCCGGTGCGGGTGAGGGCCGATCCCACGGCTACCTCGCCTCGTCGCCGGGGCCCTCCTCGTCGCCGCCGAGCGTCTCGTCGCAGGCTTCGAGGTCGCCGCACGCAGCGCCGGAGAAGCAGATCGTCTCGGAGTCCGAGATGAGGTCCCAGGTGCAGAGGACCTCGCACTCCTCCTGGTTCCCGTCGCCGATCGCCGATCCGCACTCGTTGTACACGTGGTCGCACATCGCCACGCAGGACAGATCGCCGAAGCAGGTCTCGACGGGGCTCGTTCCGCACTCCAGCGCCGCGAGGCAGGCCTTCTGATCGGCGGTGTACGCTGCCCTGCAGGCCCTGAGGCAGGAGGTGGCGGTCCACGTCTCGTCGCCGCAGGTCTCCACGACGTGGCCACAGGCCACCTCGCAGGCGTCCGGCTCGAGCTCCTCCGGCTCCTCTCCGCCCAGGCAGGCCTGCATGTCCTCGATGCCACAGGCGCTCGTGGTCAGGCAGGCGATCTGATCGTCCTCGAAGGCGCCGGCCGAGCAGCCCGTCCCGCACTGCGCGCGCGGCACGCCGAAGTTGGCCTCGCAGTCGTAGTACACGTGATCGCACATGGCGGCGCAGGCCGACGTCTCTTCGACCGAGACGAAGCACGAGTCGAACTCCCGCAGGCTGCAAGCCGCGGTCGCCGTCGAGATGCACTCGGGCATGCCCTTGCACAGCCCGATGCACGCGGCCCGCTCGTCCTGGTAGGCCTCGGACTCTTCGTCGAGCCAGCCGCAGGAATCCCGGGCGTGATCGCAGGTCTGCTCGCAGAGCGCGTCCACGTCCATGCCACCGGTGCCACCGTCGCCGCCCGTGCCACCGTCGCCGCCGGTGCCGCCATCGCCGCCCGTGCCCCCGTCGCCTCCGGTGCCGCCGTCGCCGCCGCTCCCTCCGACCCCTCCGCTCCCGCCGTCCGCCCCCGGCTCCGCGGGGCCACCATTCGGGTCACCACCACAGGCGAGCGCCATCGCGCACACGCTCACGAGAACGGCCATCCACAGCATCCAACTACGGGTCAAGACGAGCTCCTGGAATCGCAGGGGGATCGGCGGGATGCCGATCGCGCCGCTGCATCTCTCCCAGAGTTCCCGCCGCTCCCCAAGACTCGGGCGAGCAGGCGCCCGTTACGCGGCCTCGCGGACGCGATCCCTCCCGTCCTCCTTCGCGCGGTAGAGCGCCTCGTCGGCCCGGGCGATGAGCCGCGCGAAGTCCAGCGCCGCGTCCCGCCCCCACGCGACGCCCACGCTCACCGTCACGGCCATCGAGACGTCGCCGACATTCGCTGGGTTGGCGGCCATGGCCTCCTTCAGCTTCAACGCCAGCTTGCGCGCGCGGGCTCTCGACGCGCCCGGGAGGACCACGCAGAACTCCTCGCCGCCCCACCGCCCGATCGAGGCGCCACCGGAGACGCACGCCGTCGCCACCTTCGCGAAGTGCCGCAGCGCCGCGTCCCCCGCGGCGTGCCCGTGGATGTCGTTGAGCTGCTTGAAGTGATCGAGGTCGGCGAGGAGCACGGCGCAGGCCCGCCCCTTTCGGCGACAGAGCTCGAGGATCCGCGCCGCCTCCTCGCGGAGCGCGCGCCGGTTCACGAGGCCGGTGAGACCGTCGGTGTGGGCCGCGTCCCGCAGCCGCAGCACCAGCCCCTGGCACATCAGGCCCACCGCGGCGAACACCCAGGCGGTGTGGAAGATCACGGCGCTGAGCGCCGCGATCGCTCGCGGCTCGAGGTGAGCGGCGCTCGCCAGCCGATCGGGGAAGAAGCCGCTGACGAAGAGGAGCGCGGCGTGCGCCACGTAGAGGTGCGCGATGAAGCGCACCACGGCGCGCTGCCGGATCGGCCCGTGCGCCAGGAACGTCTGCGCGATCGCGAGCGAGGCGACGACGCCTGCGGCGGAGAGCGCCAGGATGCCCGGGCGCGGTCCGACCGACGACGCCGCCAGCACCGCCGCGACCCCTGCGAGCGGCGGCGCCCACGAGTGCGGCACGCCGCAGTAGGCCCGCGCGCCCACCCACACCAGCGCGAAGCCGAGGAAGAGGACGCCGCTCGCGGCCACGGCTGCGACCGGATGTTCGAGGCCGAAGGCGAGACGTCCCACCGTGACCAGGCCGGTCCCCAGCACCCAACACCGGAGCGCGCGCGGCGAGATCGCGCCGGCGTGCGCCGACGCTTCCTCCCGGGCCAGGTGCTTCTGCACCAACGCGGCGACGAGCATCAGCAGGCAGGTGAGCTCGACGCTCACCACCGCCTCGACCGTGGACAGGGTCTCCCGATCCAGCGTCACGCCGCCGCCTCGATCACCCGGTCGCGGCCGCCGTCCTTCGCCCGGTAGAGCGCGGCGTCGGCGCGCGAGAGAAGGGTGGCGAGATCGACCCCGTGGCCAGAGGCGATCCCGATGCTGGCCGTCACCGGGATCTCGAGGCCCTGGAACGACGCAGGTCGACCGGCGATCCGCACCCGGAACCGCTCCGCCGCGGCGCGGGCGTCGTCCAGGGTGGCGCCGGGCATCACCACCACGAACTCCTCGCCCCCGTATCGGCCGAAGAGATCCGTGCTCCGCATGGACGACGAGACGATCGAGACGACGTGGCGAAGCGCCGCGTCTCCGGCCTGGTGGCCGTGGAGGTCGTTCACCTCCTTGAAGTGATCGAGGTCGAAGAAGACCACTGCGCAGGGGAGCCCCATCGTCGTCGCGGTGCGGATCGCCTGCTCGCCCTCCTGCTCCAACGCGCGGCGGTTGAGCACGCCCGTCAGGACGTCGAAGCGGGCGGCGCGGCCGAGATCCCGCACCAGCCGATGCGTGATGAGCGCGACGATGGCGAGGAGGATCGCGAGGCTCGCGATGATGATCTCGAGCGCAGTCGCCACCCCAGGCCAGCCTTGCTGGAGCAGATCCGATGAATGCTCGCCTTGCTGCGGAAAGAACATCCGCCCGATCTGGAACAGGCCGTGGAGGAGGAAGGCGCCGCCGGCGACCCACGCGCTGGCGCCCAGGCCGGCGGGCGCCTTGCGGAGGAACGTCCAGGCCGTGGCGAGCAGCCACGCCGCGGCAGCCGCCGCAGCGACGACGACCCGGGCTCGGGTGCTGGGCGCGACGGCGGAGAAGTACGCGAGCGTCGAGAGGAAGGGGACGACGCCGATCGCGAGCGGAAGGATCGTGCGGGGCGCGCCGCAGAAGTCCCTGGCGCCGATCCAGGCGAACCCGAACGCCGCGAAGATCGCGCCATTGCTCGCCAGGACCAGGACCAGCTCCGGGAGGACGCCATGGGCCGACCACACCAGCCCGCCTGCGGCCATCGTGATCGCGCAAAGGGTCCAGGGGCCGAGGCCGGGCTGCCGCCCCAGCAGCCTGCCGACGAGCATGAAGCCCAAGGCGAACTCGGTCCCCACCAGGACCGTCATGACAGCGAGCGTGGGGACATCGAGGCCCAAGGGCCCTCCTCGAGACCCCCCCGCGCGGATCGCGGAAAAGCCTCGACTTGGAGCTTACACGGGGCCGGAGAAACGTCCATTCTCGGCGACTCGCCCACGCTTGGAGTCCATACGAAACCGTCTCGGATCCAGCGTCGATCGCGCCTGTCCGGATCAAGCCGGCGTCGGCGCGTCCGCGTCGGACGCTCCCCACCGCCGCAGCACCCCGGCGCATCGCACGAACGCTCGCAGCGAGGGCGCGCCCACGTAGTGCGCCCACTCGTCCATGTCGCGCACGAGGGCTTCGACGTTGGGGCGAAACGAGTCCAGGTACGCCAGCGCGCTCCCCGCCTCCCGCGCACGGCGCTCGAGATCCCTGGCGTTGCGGATCGTGGCCCGCAGCTTCTTGCCGTTCCGGATCACCCCCGGCTTCGAGGCGAGGGCGTACGCCATCCCGTCGGTCCACCCGGCGACCTCGCGCAACGAGAAGCCCGCGAAAGCGGCGCGCAGCGCCGGCCAGCGCGCGCGGACCACGTCGGGCCTGAACCGCGCCTGGAACACCGCCGCCGTCAGCGCCTCGAAGATCTCGTCGTCCGAGAGGGCCGGACGATCGAGCGGGCACCAGCACGGCACCTCGCGCACAGTCGCCACCAGGCGAATCTGTGTGTTAGGAGCAGCGCATGCTCCGCGCGGCGATCTTCGACATGGACGGCCTCCTGGTGGACTCCGAGCCCCTCTGGCAGGAGGCCGGGCTCGAGGTCTTCGGCGCGCTCGGCGTCCCCATCACGCGGGAGGCCTTCATCGAGACCCGGGGCATGCGGGCGGACGAGGTCGTCGCGCTGTGGTTCCGCCGGCATCCCTGGCAGGGCCCCGCCGAGCGCGAGGTCCATGCGCGGCTCCTGGAGACGGTGGCGGCCCTGGTCCGCACCAGGGGGCGAGCGATGCCCGGCGCCCTGGAGGCGATCGCGTCGATGCGCCGGCGAACCGGCAGGCTGGGCCTCGCCTCCTCGTCGCCCGCGATGGTGATCGACGCGGTGCTCGAGACCCTCGGCGTTCGGGACACATTCGACACGGTGCACTCCGCGGAGCACGAGGCGTACGGGAAGCCGCACCCGGCGGTCTTCCTCTCCGCGGCGGGCCTCCTGGGCGTGCCCCCCACCGACTGCGTCGTCCTCGAGGACTCCCTCGCCGGCGTCGTCTCCGCCAAGGCCGCGCGGATGGCGTGCATCGCCGTCCCGGAGGACGCGCAGGCGGCCGACCCCCGCTTCTCGATCGCCGACCGGGTGCTCGGCTCCCTGCTCGAGCTGGAGTCGGTGGACTGGGAGGCGCTCGCCGCCGCGAAACGATGACGGGCCCTGGGCATCCATCCGCAAGGCTCCCCGGTCTTGCGGCGGGCCTGCGCAAAACCCCTCGAAACCGGTTATAAAAGCGACATGAATTTCAAACTTCTCGGACTCGTCGCGGGCCTCGCCCTCGTCGCCGGCTGCAAGAGCGAGCCGAAGGCAGACGCCCCCACCGCCACCCCAGCCGCAGATCCCGCCGCCGCCGCGAAGCCGGCGATCGACAAGGCGCTGCTCGCCGCGTTCGGCAAGCTCCCTGCCTCGATCGATCGCAAGGAAGGCCCCGCCTCGGAGGCCATGGTCTCGCTGGGCCGCGCCCTGTACTACGACACGCGGCTCTCGAAGAACCACGACCTGTCGTGCAACTCGTGCCACGACCTCGCCGCCTACGGCGTCGACGGCAAGGCGTTCTCGCCGGGGCACAAGGGCCAGCTCGGCGGCCGCAACTCGCCCACGGTCTACAACGCCGCCGGACGCCACGTGCAGTTCTGGGACGGCCGCGCCGCCGACGTCGAGGAGCAGGCCCTCGGGCCCGTGATGAACCCGGTGGAGATGGCCATGCCCGACGAGGCGCGGGTGGTCGAGACGCTGCGCTCGATCCCCGGCTACGTCGAGATGTTCGCCAAGGCGTTCCCCGACGAGAAGGACCCGGTCACCTTCCTGAACATGGGCAAGGCCATCGGCGCCTTCGAGCGCGGCCTCGTCACCCCCTCCCGCTGGGATCGCTTCCTGGGCGGCGAGGAGGACGCCCTCACCGACGAGGAGAAGGCCGGCTTCAACGCCTTCGTCTCCGCCGGCTGCACCGCGTGCCACTCCGGCACCTACGTGGGCGGCGCCATGTTCCAGAAGCTCGGCCTCGTCCACCCCTGGCCGTCGGACAAGGATCTCGGCCGCTACGACGTCACCAAGGCCGAGGCGGACAAGATGATGTTCAGCGTTCCGACGCTTCGGAACATCGCCAAGACCGCCCCCTACTTCCACGACGGCTCGGTCGAGACCCTCGACGAGGCGGTCCGCCTCATGGCGAAGCACCAGGTCGGCAAGGACCTGAGCGACGCCGAGGTGAAGTCGATCGTCGCGTTCCTGGGCACCCTCACTGGCGAGATCCCGGAGGCGTACATCGCCAAGCCGGACCTCCCCGAGAGCACGGACAAGACCCCGAAGCCCGACCCCACCTGATCCGAAGGCGCGGTCTCGATCGAAGGCCCCATGCCGCCGGCGTGGGGCCTTTCTCGATCGGCCGCGCCCCCCCGCCCCCCATGAACGCGACCTCTCGCCCGCCATACGACCTGGCGATCTTCGACTTCGACGGCACCCTCGCCGACACCCTGGCACAGTTCGGCTCGTTCGTGATCCGGGCGGCGGAGCGCTTCGGCATGCCGCCGATCGACGAGGCCCGGCTCGAGCGGTTCCGCGACGCGGACGCGAAGGCGATCGTGAAGGAGCTCCGCGTCCCGTTCTGGAAGCTGCCCCGCATCGCGCGGTACATGCGCTCGCTGGCAGCCGAGGAGCCGATCTCGCTCTTCGAGGGCGTCGACACGCTCCTGCGCGCCCTGCCTGCCCGCGGCGTCGCGGTGTCCATCGTCACCTCGAACTCCGAGGCGAACGTGCGGCGTGCCCTGGGCGAGGACCTCTTCCGCACGATCGATCGCTTCGAGTGCGGCGTGTCGCTCTACGGGAAGGCGTCGCGGCTGCGCAAGGTGGCGCGCCGCAGCGGCGTTCCGCCCGAGCGCGCGATCTACGTGGGCGACGAGCTGCGGGACGCCGCCGCCGCGGCGTCCGCGCGCATGGACTTCGGGGCCGTCTCGTGGGGCTACAACCGGGCGGAGGTGCTGCGCGCCCGGAGCCCGCGCCACCTCTTCGCCGACCTGGACGATCTGGCTGCGAAGCTCAGCGGCGCGGGGCTCGGGACGTCCGCGGCTTAGTAGCTCCTGCCGTCGACGTGGTCGATCTGCAGCGTGGCGAGATCGACGCCCTCGAGGCAGCGCACGTTCACGGCGAACATCGGCTTGCCGTCGGTGGTCGCCCCCCTCGCGAAAGAGCGGATCCCGCACCCCGTGCAGAAGAGGTGGGCGATCTCGTGCTTGTTGAAGCGGTAGTCCTTCAGCGAGTCCTCCCCGGAGAGGAGCTCGAAGTCCTCGGGACCGACGAAGGTCAGAAGGCTGCCCATCCTGCTGCACATGGAGCAGTTGCAGCTGATCACGCGCTCCAGCGCGATCTTCGCCTGATACTTGACGTTGCCGCAGTGACACGAGCCGTTGTACGACTTCTTCTCACTCATGGAAGGCCTCCGGATCAGCCGTAATGATACGCGGAGAGCCGGACGCCCGCGAAGGTTCCTTCGTACGCGACCGTGCCGCGATCCTCGCCGGCGGCGCCCGCGATCACCATCATCGGCAGCAGGTGCTCTTCACGGGGGTGCGCGCGGCGGGCCATGGGCGCCTCCTGCCAGCGCTCCAGGAGGCGGTCGCGCTCGGCGGGAGCAGCCGTGCCTGCGCCGCGCAGCCAGGCGTCGAACGCCTCGGAGACGGGGAGCGCCCGGGGGCCGAAGTTGCGCAGGTCGTGGTACGTCATGCCGCTGCCCACGATGAACACGCCTTCGTCCCGCAGCGGCGCCAGGGCGCGGCCCATCGCGAGATGGGTGGCGGGATCGAGGCCGCGCTGCAGCGAGAGCTGCACCGTGGGGACGTCTGCGTCGGGATACGTGAGCTTCAGCGGGACGAAGGTGCCGTGGTCGTAGCCGCGGGCGGGATCCTCCGCGGTCTGGAACCCGGCGGCGCCGAGGAGCTCGCGCACGCGGGAGGCGAGCTTCGGATCCCCCGGCGCCGGCCACTGGATCTCGTACGAGGCGGGCGGGAAGCCGTAGTAGTCGTAGAGCATCGGTGGCCTGGCGGACGTCGACACCGTCGGCACCCGCTCCTCCCAGTGGGCGGAGATCACGAGCAGGGCCGCCGGCTTCTCGGGCGGCACCGACGCCACGGAGCGCAGGTAGCCCGCGAGGCCGTCGTTCTCCTTCTTGGTGCTGAAGTTCAGCTCGACGAAGGGCCACGGCCCGCCGCCGTGCGGGAGGAAAACCACCGGCATGCGCCGGCGCGCGTCTCCCGTCGCCTTGCCGCCGCTCGCCAGCGGGATCCCCGCCAGGCCGGCCGCGCCCGCCGCGAGCCCCGCCGCCACGACCGTACGCCTGCTGATTCCACCGTCACCCATGGGATCTCCTCCAACCGAAACGGCGATGATAACGAACACCCGGTCGGATGCAGGCAATCCGGCGGAGTTTCGGTCCGGATGGCACGTCAAAACCGGATATCGTGAGCGGCCATGGACGCGACGAAGCTGAGAGCCTGGTGGTGGGCGCGGCAGGGCCTCGACGGCTCGCTCGCCGGGAAGAGCCCGGCCGAGGTGCTGGAAGAGGCCGGCTGGGCCCGGTCGGTGGGAGGCGTCGGCCCCTACCTGTCGCTGTTCGCGCGGGCGGGGACGAGGCGCGCCGACGTCGACGCCGCGGTCGAGCGCCTGGAGATCCACGAGCTGCCCTCGGCCCGCGGCTGCACCTACGTCCTGCCGGCGAGCGACTTCGCGATCGGGCTCCGGGCCGCGCAGCCCTACGCCGACGTGCCGCTCCGGCAGGCGGCGAAGCTCGGCGTCACGGAGAAGGAGATCGACACACTCTGTGAAGCGGTGCTCGTCGCGCTCGGGAAGGCGCCCCTCGGACCGGACGAGATCCGCAAGGCGACCGGCGACGCCTCTCGCAGCCTCGGCGAGGAGGGAAAGAAGAAGGGCATCGGCACCACCCTGCCCCTCGCCCTGGGGAGGCTGCAGTCTCTCGGGGAGATCCGTCGCATCCCCGCGAACGGGCGCCTCGACAACCAGCGCTACGTCTATGCGCGGTGGAAGGAGAACCCGCTGCGCCGGTACCGCGGCTCCGTGGAGGATGCGCAGCGGGAGATCGCCGCTCGTTTCTTTCGCTGGGTGGGGCCGGCCACGCTTGGCGAGCTGCAGTTCTTCCTCGGCGTGGGCGTGAAGATATCCAAGGAGATCGCGGGAGCCCTGAGGCTCGTCTCCGCCGAGGAGGGCAGCGATCGGCTCCTGTTGCCCGACGACGCCGAGGCCTTCCGCGCGTTCGTTCCGCCGAGGTCCAAGGCAGCGCCCGTACTGGTGAGCAGCCTCGACTCCATCTCCGCCGCGCGGCGGGACGTCGCGACGCTGCTCGACGGCGCCGACGCCGGGAGGAAGGTGGCTGGCGATCGCGAGATCGGCGCGCTGGGGGGCCTCGCGGATCTTCCGAACCACGCGATCCTCGACGGCGGCCGCATCGTCGGGCTCTGGGAGTACGACGTCGACGCGCAGTCGATCGTGTGGGCGTCCTTCGTCGGCCGCACCAAGGCCATCGCGGCTGCGGTGGAGAGGACGGAGCGCTACGTGCGCGACGAGCTGGGCGACGCGCGCTCCTTCAGCCTCGACAGCCCCAAGAGCCGCGCCCCCAAGCTCGCCGCCCTGCGGGCGCTCTGACTTCGCCCGCCTCGGACTTCGCCGGAGCTCCGCGGCCCGGCATCTCCATCGCCTATCGGCCGGACGCGGCGCGATTCAGCTCCTCGAACCCGGGGAGGCTGGTGAGGTCCGGCACCACCACGATCTCGATGCGACGGTTCGCGTCGCGGCCCTCCGGAAACTCGTTGGAGGCCACCGGCGCGTACTCGCCGAAGCTCGCGGCGCTGATCCGCTCCGCCGGCATGCCCGCGTCGATCATGGTGCGCACCACCCGCAGCGCGCGGGCGGCGGCGAGCTCCCAGTTCGACGGGTACTGCGCCGTGGCGATGGGCACGTCATCCGTGTGCCCCTCCACCTGGAAGCGCCGATCGGGCACCCCCGCGAGCAGCGCCGCCACCTCCGCGAGCGCCTCCTGCCCCTCCTTCGAGAGGCTCGCCTGCCCGGAGCGGAAGAGCACGTCGGTGGGCAGCTCCACCACCATGCGGCCCTCCACGATCTTCACCCGCAGCTTTCCGGCGTCGATCAGCTTCTGGAACCGCGCGAGCAGGCTGCGGTACTCGGCGATGCGGTCGTCCGCCTCGAGCTTGCGGCGGTTCAACTCCTGCAGCGCCTTCTCCATCTCCTCGGCAGAGGCCCGCAGCGCGTTCTGATCGGCGAGGAGCTTCGCCTTCTCGCTGGCCTCCTCCTCGAGCCGCTTCTCCAGCCGCGTGTTCCGGTCCGCCAGCGCCTTGCCGAGCTGGCGCTGGCCATCGAGGTCGGACTCGAGCTGGTCGGCGTGGTGGCGGCTCTCGTCGAGCTGCTTGAGGACGGCCTCGTGTGTCCCCTTGCCGACGCAGCCGGCCAAGAGGAGCGGGAGCACGACCCAGATGCGGTTCATCGTCTGGCTCTCCTGGCGCCCGAGGGGGCGCTCGCTTGTTGGGAGGGCCAGTCTACCGAAGCTTTTAGATTTTGCATCTAAACGCGCAAGACGCTGGTTTTGCAGGCGTCTGTCGCGCTACTGCGCGCCGGGCGGGGTGCCGAAGAGCACCTTCTTCTCCTCTTCGGACATGGGCCCCTTGCGCTCCCACGGCTTTCCCTTCTCGTACGCGCGGATCACGGCGGGGCGGGCGCCGACGGCCTCGAACCAGCGCTTCACGTTGGGGAAGTCGTCGAGGTTCTGCCGCTGCCGCTCGTGCGAGACGATCCACGGATGGATGGCGCAGTCGGCGATCGAGAAGCTCCCCGCGACGTACTCGCGATCCGCGAGGCGACGATCGAGGACGCCGTAGAGCCGCGCCGTCTCCTTCACGTAGCGGTCGATCGCGTAGGGGATCTTCTCCGGCGCGTAGACGGCGAAGTGGTGGTTCTGTCCGGCCATGGGGCCCAGGCCGCCGACCTGCCAGAAGAGCCACTCCAGCACCTCCACGCGCCCGCGCAGATCGCCGGGCAGCAGCTTCCCTGTCTTCTCCGCGAGGTAGAGCAGGATCGCCCCCGACTCGAAGACGCTGACCGCCTCGCCGCCGCCGACGGGATCCCGATCCAGGATCGCGGGCATCCGGTTGTTCGGCGAGATGCGCAGGAAGTCGGGCTGGAACTGATCCCCCTTGCCGATGTCCACCGGCACGATCCGGTAGGGGAGACCGGTCTCCTCCAGGAAGAGCGTGATCTTGTGCCCGTTGGGGGTGGGCCAGTAGTACAGGTCGATCATCTCGGGCCTTTCGCGGTTGGATCGTCTCTCGCGAAAAGATGCGCGCGCCGCCGTTCCGATGCGGCCCGCCCCTCGGGGGCCAGGGACTCACCGGACCAGCGAATAGCTCGTGCTGCGCCCGCCGCCCTCGTCACGGCGCAGGATCCCGCGCACGACGAGGTCGGAGATGACCCGGAGCGCCGTGTCCTGGGAGCACTTGCAGATCTTCGCCCACTTCGACGTGGTGAGCTTTCCCTCGAAACCGCTCAGGAGCCGATCGAGCATGGCCCGCTGGCGCTCGTTCAGGGCCTCGCGTGGGTGGGAATCCCAGAACCGCGCGGTCGCGAGCACGGTGGCGAGCGTGGACTCGGCGCCGGCGATCGCGCGGTCGAGGCAGCGGAGATTCTTGCATCTCGCAAGACATTCGCCGCGACATGTGCGGCGAATATGACCTCGAATCACCGCACGACGGCCGGAGGAGCCCGGCCTACCCCCCGGCGAGGAGCCGGGACTCGTCGAGCGCACCGGCGCCTGCGACGAGGTCGACGCCGTGGCGCGCGAAGCGCCTGGCCGCCGCTGCGCCCCAGGGGTCCTGCCGCACGGAGCGCAGCCACGCCGCGTGGTCCACCAGGAGGGCGAGCTCCATCGCGCGCGCCAGGGTGAGGGCGAGGCGACGCGCGCCGGCCTCGGTCTCGTCCCGGCCGGCAGCGGTGGCGTCCTGCAGCCAGCGGCGCGCGCGATCGATCGCCGCGCGAACCGCCCGCGCCTCCGCCCCGAGGCCCGCGTCGTCCGCGCCCGCGAGGAGGCGCTCCGCCTCCGCCTCGAAGGCCTGCATCGACTCCGGCTTCGCGAGCGCCCGCAGCACGTCCAGCGAGAGGACGTTGGTGGTGCCCTCCCAGATCGAGAGGACCTGCGCGTCGCGCAGCAGCCGCGGCAAGCCCGTGTCCTCGATGTAGCCCGCGCCGCCGAAGGCCTCGAGCGCCTCGCTGGCGATCGCCACCACCTGCCTGCCGGTGCAGAGCTTGGCGAGGGGCGTGAGCAGCCGGGAGAGCGGCGCGTCGCCCTCGCGCTGTGCGCCCGCCTCCTCGCGCCCCAGCAGCTCGACGACGGAGAACGCGAGGAGGAACGCCCCTTCGAACTCCGCCTCGAGGCCCGCCAGCGTGTCGACGTGGAGCGCCTTCTCGGAGAGCGGCGCGCCGAACGCCACCCGCCTGGCCGCGTAGTCGCGGGCCAGCGCGATGGACCGGCGCATGGCGGCCACCGAGCAGACCGCGTTCCAGGTGCGCGTCACGTTGAGCATGGGGCTGATCGCCTTGATCCCGTCCCGCGTGCCGCACACGGGCACCGCGAGCGCGCCGTCCAGCTCGAGCTCGGCCGTAGGGAGCTTGCGCGTGCCCAGCTTCTCCTTGAGACGGTTGATCCGGATGCCGTTCATCCGCCCGTCGGCGTCGCGGGTCTCGAGGTAGTAGAGCGCCAGTCCCGCGCCGCCCGTCGGGTTGCCCTCGGGCCGCGCCAGGGTGAGCGCCATCTCGGAGGTGGCGGCGGAGGTGAACCACTTCACGCCGTAGAGGCGATCGCCTTCCGGCGACTTCCGCGCCACGGTCTCCGAGATCGCCACGTCCGACCCGCCGGTGCGCTCGGTCATCCACTGCCCGGAGGTCCACATCCGCGCCGGATCCCTGCTGGTGAGCCGCGGCAAGGCACGATCGACGAGGGCACGGTTGCCATGGACGAGGAGGGTCTTCGCCGCGCCGTCGGTCATCGCCAGCGGGCAGGTGTAGACGTCGGAGGACGGATCGAAGAGATAGACGAGCGCCTGCTGGTGCACGCGGGACCACGCGCCGTGGCGCCGCTCGTAGGCCGCTGCGACGAGCCCCTCCTCGGCGGCGATCGCCGCCGCCCGCTTCCACAGCGGCGTCACCTCGATCCGGTCGACGCGATGGCCCCACGGATCCCATTGCACGAGCCGCGGCTCGCTGAGGCGATCGTCGAGCTGGAGCCTGTAGAGCTCGCCCCCGGCCAGCGCGCCCATCCGCTCGAGGTCCCCGCGCGCCTCCTCGAAGACCTCGGGCGGCAGCGTCCGCTCGAGCCAACCGCGGAGCATCCGATCTTCGAGGAACTGGTTGCCGATGGAAGGCGGCGACTGGAAGAAGGACATGGCCCGACGCTACCAGAGGCGTCGGGATGCGAAAAACCTGCCCCTTCGAGAGGTCAGTCGAGGATCTCGAGCACCGTCTCCGCCGGCCGACACAGGCGGACGCCCTTGCGGGTCTCCACGATCGGCCGCTCGATCAGGATGGGGTTCTCGTGCATGGCGTCGACGATCGCGTCCTCGGAGAGCGACGGATCGCCGAGGCCGAGCTCCTCGTAGCGAGCCTCCTTCTTGCGCAGGAGCGCCCGCGCCGGGATCCCGATCGCGCGCAGCAGCCGCAGGAGCTCTTCGCGGCTGGGCGGCGTGGCGAGATACTCGATCACCTTGGGCTCCTCGCCGCGCTCCCGGATCATCTCGAGGGTTCGTCGCGAGGTGCTGCACTTGGGGTTGTGGTAGATGGTCGTCATCCGCCGATTGTCGCAGGCGGCTCCCGATCCTGCCACCACGACCGCAGCAGCCAGCGCGCGACGGGATCGAACGCAGCCGCAGGTGGCAGGTTGCTCCCGGGAGCCCACGACACGAGCAGGTGGAGGTCGCCTCCCGGCAGCGGGAGCCTGCGCAGCACGAAGGTGCGTCGGACGGGCTTGTCGCTGAGGTTGCGGGGCCACGCAGCGATCCGCTCGCCGTGGCGTTCGTGGTCGATCCTCGCGAGCTCCTCGGCGCCCAGGGCCTCGAGCACGGCGTCGACCCACTCATGGCTGGCGATGGCGGCCGGCGCCTCCTCGTCCTCGGAGAGGCGGAGGCGGAGGCGGGAGCGCTTCGCCGCCTCCCGGGCCGGGACGAAGACCCACCTGCGCAGGAACTCGCAGCCGCGCCGGTCCGGGCGAAAAGGGGCGCGCAGCTCCGAGTGCCACGGAAGCAGATCGAGCCCGAGGATGGGGAACGCATTGCGGGCCGGCGGGACCCCGAGGAGCCGCGAGGTCCAGCCCGCCAGACGCGACCACCACCGCCGCGTCTCCGGGGCCAGCGCCCACCTCGTTGCGAGTTGGGAGTACGGCGTGCCCGAGCGGATCCGCTCGACGAGCGCGCCGTGCGGGTGCATCTGCGGAGGCAGCGCGGCGCCCGGGTTGTGGCAGACGAAGACGGCTTGCAGGTCGGGCGCGAAGGGATCGCCCACCCACGGCTCGGGCAAGGCACGAAGCGGCCCGTCGTCGCGGGCGATCGGGCGCGCCGAGCGCCAGAGGTCGCGGACGACGTCGAAGCCCAGGGCGAGGCGCTCCGGATCGGCGCCGTCGTCCAGGCCTCGGACCCAGGCCGCGATCCGCTGGTCGTACTGATCGATCCAGGCCCGCAGGAGCGGCAACGTCAATCCTCGGGGAGACCTAGGGACAACCGGCGCACGGTTGCTGCGCCTCCCCCAAAGAGAAGATTCGGCGCCCCCACGGAGGGGGCGTCCATTTCCCCGCGCAGCAATCCGCGCGCCGGTTGCGTGGCCGGACCTAAGCCAGGGGCGAGCCGAAGCCAAGCAACCCCCTCAAATGGATAGTGTCCGGAAATTGGCGCTCCCTACGAGGGTGGCGCCATGAACTCCGGGCCCACTGGCGTTGGGACCTCCTCCCGGACGATCCGATCGATCCCCTCGAGCTCGCCGGGCGAGAGCCTCCACCCGGACGCGCCCGCCGCCTCCTCGATCTGCGCCGGGCTGCGCGCCCCCCACAGCGCTGCGGTGACGCCGGGCTGTTCGAGGATCCACCGCACCGCGAGCTGGGTGAGCTTCTTGTTGCGGGCGTAGGCGACGGGCCGCAGGCGATCGACCGCGGCGAGGTACCGATCCAGGAGCGGCCGCTGGAACTTGGGATCCGCCCGGCGCAGGTCGCCTTCGGGGAACGTCGTCTCCTTGCGGAACTTCCCCGACAGGAGGCCCCGGCAGATCGCGCCGTAGGCGAAGACGCCGACGCGCGCCGCGCGGCACGCGGGCAGCACCTCGCCCTCGATCTCGCGCTCGAACAGGTTGTACGGCACCTGGTTCACGACCGGCGCCCCGGCGACGAGCGCCTCGCCGAGCTGCGCCGCCGAGTAGTTGGACACGCCGTAGTGGAGGAGCTTCCCCTCGTCGCGCAGCTCCTCGAGCGTCCGGATCGTCTCCGGGATCGGCGTGGCCGGATCGGGCCAGTGGATCTGGACCAGGTCGATCCGATCGGTGCGCAGGCGCGCGAGCGACGCCTCCACGTCCCGGCGCACCGCCGCCGGCGACGAGTCCCGGCGGATCCGCCCGGCGTCGTCCCAGACGAGGCCGCACTTGGTGGCGAGGAACACCCGATCCCTCGCCCCGCGAGCGGCGAGCGACGCACCGACGATCTCCTCCGATCGCCCGAAGCCGTACACGGGCGCCGTGTCGATGAGATCGATCCCCAGCTCGAGGGCCCTCTCGATCGTCTTGTCGATGAGCCTGGGTTCGGCGCCGCCCCACAGGGCGCCGCCTGCCACCCACGTCCCCAGCCCGATGGCGGAGACCTCCCGATCGGTTCCCGGCAGCGTCCTTCGTTCCATGGCGGGATGAGACGACATGCCCGCGCCGGAAGTCACGAACTTCCGCGAAGGGCGAGAGGGGAGGGGCATGGGAGCGATCCCGCCCCTCCCCTTCGCGGGACGGTCACTCGTTCTTCTTCCCCTCCTCGATCAGCTCCTTCACGCGCTGGCCACCCTTGTGGCCGATCTCCTCGTAGAACTCGTGGCCGCGCTCCCTGGCCACGGTCTCGCCGCCCTTCTTGCCGATCTCCTCGTAGAAGCCGTGCCCCCTCTCGCGGGCCACGGTCTCGCCACCCTTGCGACCGGCCTCCTGCACCGTCATCCCGGGTTTCTTCTGCTCGGACATGGTGCCCTCCTCTCGGCTGTCCATCGAGGCTTTCGTTCGCGCCTCGAATAGAGACTGGTAGCGAGGGCGTTCGTGCACAAGGCGTCTCAGGCTCCCGGTCGTGCGCCCGCCCGTTCGCGATCGAAGAGAGGCCCGGACCGCGGGCACGGCCAGGGCCTCGTCGGAACCCCGCGCATCGGTTAATGCGGGCCGCTGATCCCCTCCTCGGCGAGCTCGTCGCTGACGGCCTGCACCACCTGCGCCATCGACGGAAACTCGTCGGCCGGCGCCTTCTCGAGCACCGGTCGCAGCTCGAGCGGCTGTCCTTTGCGGTACTCGACCACCTGGGATCCGGCCTGCCTCAGCACGTCCTGCTTGGACGCCGGGAATTCGAGCCCCTGCAGCGCCTGGGTCACCGCCGCGATGCCGTACGCGTGTCCCTTGGGCGGCCCGGGCTTCTCCCACCTCGGCTCTCCTCGCGCCATCTGGATCCTCCCGAAAAAAAAGAAGGCGACGACCGGTTGGCCGCCGCCGCGTCTGCACGGGCTACTTCTCGCTCTGCTTGCCCTCCTCGATCAGCTCCTTCACGCGCTGGCCGCCCTTGTGGCCGATCTCCTCGTAGAACTCGTGGCCGCGCTCCCTGGCCACGGTCTCGCCACCCTTCTTGCCGCCCATCTTGCCGATCTCGCTGTAGAACTCGGGCCCCCTCTCCGCGGCGACCTTCTCGCCGCCCAGCCGACCCGCCTCCTGCACCGTCATCCCGGTTTTCTTCTGCTCCGCCATTTCTCTCCACTCCCTTCCGAGCTATTCGCCCTTCTTTCCTTCCTCGACCAGCTCACGGACGCGCTGGCCACCCTTGTGGCCGATGTCCTCGTAGAACTCGTGTCCCCTCTCCCGGGCCACGGTCTCGCCGCCCTTCTTGCCGATCTCCTCGTAGAACTCGTGTCCCCTCTCCCGGGCCACGGTCTCGCCGCCCTTCTTCCCGATCTCCTGGTAGAACTCGGGGCCGCGCTCCCTGGATACGGTCTCGCCGCCCTTCTTCCCGATCTCCTGGTAGAACTCGGGGCCCCTCTCGGAAGCGACCTTCTCGCCACCTTTGCGCCCCGCCTCCTGCACCGTCATTCCGCCCGGCTGGTTCTTCTCGGCCATGTCGATTCCTCCTTTTGTGGAGGCCGCGTGCACTCGGACGAGCCTTTCGCGCCTCGATCGTGACGTTGTGGACATGAGGGCCCATGTGCAAGGGACGTCTGCACACCGAGCGCCATCCGACTCCACAACCGACGGGCACGGGCGGCGCTTCGACGCTTCGGTGCGTCGCGAGTGGAGCGAGTGGAGCGAGCGTTTGACGCTGGATCCCTCGCTCGTTAGCATGCCAAGCGTTTTTCACCCTCGATGCAAGGTGGGTTTTTCGATGAGAGTGGTTGTCGCCGCGTCGCTGTTCCTCGCCCTGTCGTTCACCGCCTGCAGCTCTTCCGACGGCCCACCCGACATCGCCGTGACCTGCCCGGCGGGCCTCTCGCTCTGCGACGACGCCTGCGTGGATCTGTCCTCCGACAAGAACTGCGGCGCGTGCGGCAACGAGTGCGCCGGCGAGACCACGTGCGAGGCGGGCGCTTGCGTGCTCCACTGCACGCCCGGAACGACGGACTGCGGGACCTACTGCGCCGCCACCGACGACGATCCGCTCAACTGCGGCGCCTGCGGCCAGGCCTGCGAGGATGGCGAGAGCTGCTCCGACGGAGCGTGCGGGCTCGCATGCGGTGACACGCAGATGCGGTGCGACGGCCAGTGCGTGGAATGGAACCACCCGGACCACTGCGGCTCCTGCGACAACGAGTGCGGAGCCGGCGAGGTCTGCAGCGTCGGCGAGTGCAAGCCGCTCTGCGACGACGGGCTCGAGGCCTGCTCGGGCGCCTGCGTCGACCTGACGAGCAACGCGCAGAACTGCGGCGCGTGCGACAACGCCTGCGGCGCGGGGATGGAGTGCGTCGACTCCGAGTGCGCCTGCGCGGAGGGCACCGAGTCTTGCGACGGCGCGTGCGTGGACACGGCGACCGACGCCGCCAACTGCGGCGCGTGCGGCAACGCCTGTGCCGACGGCGCGTCCTGCGAGGCGGGCGTGTGCGGCTGCCCCGCGGGCCAGGAGCGCTGTGACGGCGTCTGTGTCGACACCGCCACCGACGCCGCCCACTGCGGCAGCTGCGACAACGCCTGCACGGCGGGCGACGGCGCCGAGGCGACGTGCGTCGCCGGCGAGTGCGCGTACGAGTGCGTGGAGACCCGCTCGGACTGCGACGGCCTCGCGGACAACGGCTGCGAGTCCGATCCCCGGACCGACACGGCGAACTGCGGCGCGTGCGGCGTGGCCTGTGGCCTCGAAGAGTCCTGCACCGACGGGATCTGCTGTGGCCCCGAGGGCGCGGTCTGCGACGGCGCCTGCCGGGACCTGCGCACCGACGTCGACCACTGCGGCGCCTGCGGCGCCTCCTGCCTGGACCTCCCCGGTACGGTGGGCGGGACCTGCGGCGGGGGCACCTGCGAGCTGGCGTGCGGGGCTCTGCGGGGCGACTGCAACGGCGATCCCCTCGACGGATGCGAGTGGAACCTGGCCGAGGACGCGAGGAACTGCGGCGCGTGCGGCAACACCTGCGGCGCCATCTGCGGCGGCGGCGACTGCCTGGCGATGACCTTCCCCGCGAAGATGTTCCATACGACCTGCGTTCTCTCCGACGACGGGAGGGTCTTCTGCTGGGGGCAGAACAGCTGTGGCCAGGTTGGTGACGGGCACACGCCGGCGCCGGGCTGCTTCGGGGGCGCGGGCTCGACGGGGGTGGCGAAGCCGACGGAGGTGGCGGGCGTCAGCGGCGCGGCCTTCCTCGCCGTCGGTGAGCACCACAACTGCGCGATCCTGTCGGACGGCGGCGTCAAGTGCTGGGGCTCGAACCACAAGGGCCAGCTCGGCGCCGGCGACACCATCGCCCACACGACGCCGGTCACGGTGATGGAGGACGGCGCCGCGCTGCAGGGGGCCACCGCCCTCGCCCTCACCGACGCGTCGACCTGTGCCCTCGTCGGTGGCAACGTCAAGTGCTGGGGCAGCTTCGCGAACGGCCGGCTCGGCACCGACGCCACCGCCGACGTGCTCGAGCCCGCGCTGGTGATGGACGGCGCGCAGCCCCTCGCCGACGTGATCGGCCTCGCCGCGGGTACGACGCACGTCTGCGCCCTCCTCCAGGGCGGCCAGGTCGCCTGCTGGGGTGGAAACCAGACCGGCCAGCTCGGCCGCGGGACCTCGGGCTCTTCCACCAGCTCGTCCGCGCCCGAGGTGATCGCGGGGCTGTCCGGGGTGGACGAGGTCCTGGCCGCGGGCACCCGCACCTGCGTGCGGATCGGCGGCACCGGCAAGTGCTGGGGACAGAATCTCAACGGACAGAACGGGACGGGCGACGACACGAACAACTACTCGCCGCTGGACATAGTCGGCCTCACCACCGCCACGGCGCTCACCGTCGCGCCGAACCATACCTGCGCGGTGATCGCCGGTGGTCAGGCTGTGTGCTGGGGGCTCAATTCGTACGGGCAGCTCGGCAACGGCGCGTTCTCGTCGGACGACCAGACCACGGCCGTAGCGGTCGTGGATCCCACGACAGGCCAGCCGATGACCGGCATCCGCTCAATGACGGCGGGCGGTGCGCACTCCTGCCTGGTGAAGGACGACGACTCGGTCCTCTGCCTGGGTTTGGACAACGTCGGCCAGCTCGGCAGCGGCACGATCCCGGCAAACCCGATCCAGCCGAACACGACGCCGGTGCCCGTGATCTGGTGACCCCGACACCGGCCCTGCAGGCCGAGAGGTAATTTGACCAGCGACTGTTCTTTTGGTGTGCTGGGGAGTCGTGTTGTTGTCGGCGACGTGTCGTCGCCGCGAGGAGATCCCCAGATGCATCCGAGAAGAATCCTGGTGCTCGCTTGCCTGCCGGCGCTGCTGCTGGCGACGGCTTGCTCGTCGGAAGACGATAAGAAGAAGCCGGACGACGGCGACACCGCTCGCATCGTCAAGTTCGACGCGGAACCCGCCACGGTCCGCGTCGGCGAGTCGACGACGCTGTCGTGGGTCACGGAGGCGGTCTCGACGATCCGCATCGAGGACGGCGGCGGCGCCGTCGTCGATCTGAAGGGCGCCTCCCCGGCCGCGGGCAGCATCGAGGTCCTCCCGGTCGCCGGCGAGGGCGCGAAGTTCACGCTCTTCGCCACGAGCGAGAGCAGCGGCGCCGAGCTGCGCCGGACGATCGACATCCAGATCGCCGCCCCGGGCAGCCCCCGGATCGACTCGTTCACGGCCGAACCGGCGAAGGTCGCCAGGGGCGAAAAGGCCACGCTCAAGTGGGCGACGACGGACGCCGTCTTCGTGGAGATCAAGACGTCCTCCGGCGTCGAGATCTTCTCCTCCGACGAGCTCCTCGACGGTGAGCACGAGGTGGAGCCGAACGAGAACACCCAGTACGTCCTCACCGCCCGCGGCGAGGGCGAGCCCGCCACCCGGAGTCTCGTGGTCGAGGTGGAGGGGGACGCGGTGAAGCCGACGATCGCCTCGTTCACCGCGACTCCCAGCCGCTTCGACGGCACCCTCGACGTTCCAACCGACGTCACCCTGGCCTGGACGGTCACGGGAGCCACCTCCCTCACGATCGAGCCCACCCCGGGTGAGACGATCGTCCCGATCGGCAAGGACCTGGAGAACGACGAGATCGTGGTCCCGGTCACGGGGACCACCTCCTTCCGGCTGGTCGCCACCAACGACGCCGGCAGCGTCGAAATGACCGCGTTGGTGATGAAGGTCGATCCGCCGACCGTTCTATTCCACGCCTCCTCGACCCAGGTGAACGCCGGCGACGAGGTCACCCTCGTGTGGAACACCACCGACGCGGAGCTGGTCGAGCTCCTCCAGGACGGCGAGCCGATCTCCGGCGTGCCCGATCCGCTCGACCCCTTTGGCGAGGTGACGGTCACGGTGAACGAGGACTCCACCTTCACGCTCCGGGCCATCAACGAGTTCGACGCCAAGGTCGAGGAGGTGATCTCCGTCGAGGTCGGCGAGGTCGGAATCGAGAGCGTGATCGTGACCCCCGAGCGGGCGGCGGTGGGCGAAGACGTGGTGATCTCCTGGACGGCGTTCGGCGGCTCGAGGATCCGGGTCCGCGACTCCGGCGGCGCCGTCGTCGAGGGCTGCGAGTTCACCGACCGCGCGGCCATCAACGCTGGTAGCTGCACCATCGAGGTGGACGCGGAGAAGACCTTCACCTACGACGTCGAGCTGTTGCTGGATGCCGAGGTCATCGACACCGAGAGCGTCGACGTCGTCGTCAAGGAGGGCGCCGTCATCCTCGAGTTCGAGGCCACCCCGGTCGTCACGGTCGGATGGTTCACGACCGTGAGGTGGAAGACCATGGGCGACGTGGACGGCAACCCGCCCGTCCTCACCCTCGAGGTCGACGGGACGGCGGTCGACGTCGACGACGAGGATCCGCTCGAGGGCTCGCTGGGGATCACGATCATCGCCGCGGGCACCCACACCCTGAAGCTGACGGCCACCGCCCCCCGAGGCGAGCCGGCCGTGGAGGAGGTGGAGGTGGTTGCCGTGGGGCTCCCGACGGTGACGCTCACGGCGACCCCCGAATTCTGGGCGCCGAACTCCCCGGATCCCGTCGAGGTCTCGTGGACCAGCGAGAACGCCGTCGAGCTCGAGCTCTTCATCGTGGACGACAGCGGGGAGACCTCGTCGTTCAAGACCGCCACCGCGAGCGGGACCCGCCAGTACTCCCCCGTCTCCATCCCGGTGACCTACCGCATGGTCGCGACCAACCTCGCTGGCGACGTCGAGGTGGCCGAGGCCACGGTGAGGGCGGCGAACCCGACCATCACGACCTTCGAGGTGGATGAGCCCTCGGTGGGCCCGCGGGAGGAGGTCACGCTCACCTGGGTGACCGAGGGCGCGACCGGCGCCACCCTCGAGCCGGCCCACGGCGGCACCCTCGCGTCGTTCATAGACGTGAGCACGAGCGCCAACATTGCCTCCTTCGGCGCGGACCAGTGCAATAACACGGACCTCCAGAGCTCCTTCCAAGGCGGCTGCTACTCCCACACCTTTGCGAACGGGTTCACGTTCCGCTTCGACGGCTCCGACCGGACTGAGATGTGGATCTACACCAGCGGCGCGATTGGCTTCGGCGCGAGGGGCTCGGGCTCGGGCATCAACGCCGCCATGAGCGCGACGCCCGGCGCCAACTCCTGGGTGAACCTCGCCCCGTTCTGGGACGCCATGGCGCGCAACGACGAGTACGACACCAGGAGCCCGTCGGGCACGATCCACGTAGGCTACGGGAACGACGCCGACCGCGGGGACTACGTCGTGGTGCAGTGGAAGAACTTCTGGTTCCGGACGGGCAACGACAACGATAGCCCCACCAGCCTGAACTTCGAGGCGGTCCTCTTCGAGGACGGCTCCTTCGACTACCGGTATGGGACGATGAGCTCGACGAACCGGAACACCGACGCCCAGGGGGCTGGCGCGACCATCGGCTTCCAGACCGGATCGGGAGAGTTCGTCAACATCTCCCACGACGCGGAGTTCCCCGGCGGCCTCTCGAACTTCGGCTTCACCTTCCGCCCGGCCGAGGTTGAGGCCAACGGCTCGTGGACGGTGGTCCCCCTCGCCGACACCACCTACGTCCTCACCGCCTCGAACGCGGTCGGCTCCGAGGCGGACACCGTCGACGTCACCGTCAGCCCCTGACGTCGCACGGACAGCGGCGCGAGGTCTCCTCCCGCCGCTTCCTACCATCCGCGCCCTCGCCCATCCTCGGGCGGGGGCGCTTCTTTTTCAAAGCCTCAAGAGCTCTGCGGCGAGGGCCGGGCGCTGGCGACCGCCGACACGATCGACCACTCGGCGGCGAGCTCGCGGCGGGTGAGCTCGGCCCGGCGGATGATGCCGACCACCCGATCCGCCACCTCCTCGAGGTGGGTGATCGCGTCCAGGAAGGAAAGCTCCCGCTGCACGCCCTCGGTGGTCTCCTTCATCCGCTCGAGGTGGTTGGCCCGGAGCTGGCGCCGCATCAGATCCACGCGGCGCTCGAGCTCCTCCGAGGCCGCCGCGCAGGACTCGTCGCCGGCCAGGTAGCGCCCCAGGTTTTCGAGGGACTCGTCCACGAGGGCGCCCAGCCCGTCTAGCTCCTCCACGTACTGCGGCGGGAAGGCGATCCCCGCGTCGTGGTTGCGCCTGGCGATCCGCACCAGCACCGAGCAGTGGTCTCCGATGCGCTCCAGGCGATGGGTGTTCTGGGCCATGTCGGCGATCTTGCGGGCGGTGGCCTGGGGCGTCGCCGACGTGGTCGAGCGGGTGAGGATCTCGGAGATCTCGCGCTCCAGCTCGTCGACCTCGTCCTCCTTCTCGATCGTGGCCTCCACCAGCGCCCCCAGCTTCTTGTCCGGGCGGATGAGGATGTGCATGGCGTCGGCGAACATGCTGCGCACGACCTCGGTCATGTGCTGCATCTCCTTGCCGGCCTGGATCATCAGGAGCTCGGGCGCCTCCACGCCGGCGGGCGTGAGGAAGTGCAGGCGGCTTCGCCCCTTCTCCTTGCCGGGGACCCACCACTTGACGACGCGCTCGAGCTGCCGCACCAGCGGCAGCATCAGCAGCGTGTTGGTGAGGTTGAAGACGGTGTGCACCGCGGCGAGGTGGAGCGTGACCACGCTCGAGCCGGCGGCGTGCGCCTTCGAGCCCGGGGTGAGCGCGCCCAGATCCACGTAGGGGTCGCCGGGCACCATCCAGTCCACGATCGGCAGCAGGTAAACGTGCATCAGCGCGAGGGACCACATCACGCCGAAGACGTTGAAGAGGGTATGCACCCGCGCCGCCCGCTTCGCCTCGGTGGAGGCGCCGATGGCCGCCAGGTTCGCGGTGAGCGTGGTGCCGATGTTCTCGCCGAGGATCATCGCCACGGAGAGCTCGAACGAGATCCACCCCATCGCCGCCATGGTCAGCGTGAGCGCCATGGTGGCGGAGCTGGAGTGGAAGAGGACCGTGAGCGAGGTGCCGATGCCCACGAAGAGCAGCACCGAGAAGAAGCCGTACCGGGTCAGGCCGTCGACGAACGCGACCTGCGCGCTATCGAGCGGCGGGACGGTGTCCTTGAGCAGCCCCAGCCCCAGGAAGAGCAGGCCGAAGCCCAGGAGCGCCCCGCCCCACTCCTTGAGCTTCGGGGAGCGCATGTAGCCGAGGCAGACGCCGACGCCGGCGACCGGGAGCGCGACCGCGTTCACGTCCATCTTGAAGCCAACGAACGACACGATCCAGCCGGTGGCCGTGGTGCCGATGTTGGCCCCCATGATCACGCCGATCGCCTGGGTGAGCGTCATCAGCTCGGCGGCGACGAAGCTCACCACCATCACCGTGGTGGCCGTGCTCGACTGGATGATCGAGGTCACCGCGAGGCCGGTGAGCACGCCCTTGACGCGGTTGGAGGTGAGGCGCCCGAGCAGGTCGCGCAGGCGGTTGCCCGCCACCCGCTGAAGGGCCTCGGACATCATCTTCATGCCCAGGAGAAGGACCCCCAGGGCTCCGAAGAGCGCCACGATGATCATGAGAGCGGCGATGACGACCTCCCGCGCTGGGAATTGTTCGGCACCGGTTACCACGAAGTCCGCCCCTCGATCACCACCTACCCAGCGCCCGCCGGATCTCCCGGGGCCCGAGCGGGCGAAGATGGCAGGCCCCCGGCCCGACGGGCGTGGGTTGTGGCGACGCCGCCAGGTCAGCAGCTTTCCGCGAAAGGGAGGGATGAGAGATGAAGGCCGTCGTTTTCCACGGGGTCGGCGACATCCGGCTGGAGGAGGTCCCGGAGCCGAAGATCCAGGCGCCCACCGACGCGATCGTGCGGATCACCGCCAGCGCGATCTGCGGCACCGACCTGCACATGATCCGCGGCACGCTCCCGGGCATGGCCCAGGGGACGATCCTGGGGCACGAAGGCGTGGGCGTGATCGAAGAGCTGGGGCCGGGGGTGCGCAACTTCTCCGTGGGGGATCGGGTGATCATCCCCTCCACGATCGCCTGCGGAAACTGCTCCTACTGCCGCGCCGGCTACACCTCGCAGTGCGACTACGCGAACCCCAACGGACCGCAGGCGGGCACCGCCTTCTACGGCGGCCCCAAGAAGTCGGGGCCGTTCGACGGCCTGCAGGCGGAGAAGGCGCGCGTCCCCTTCGCCAACTTCAACCTGGTGCGGATCCCGGAAGGGATCGACGACGAGGAGGCCCTGCTGCTCTCCGACATCTTCCCCACCTCGTGGATGGCGGCGGAGATGGCCGAGATCGGCGACGGGGACACCGTGGCCGTCTTCGGCTGCGGCCCGGTGGGCCAGCTCGCCATCGCTTCGGCGAAGCTGATGGGCGCCGGGCGGATCTTCGCGATCGACTGTGTCCCCGACCGGCTGGCGGCGGCGCAGGCACAGGGCGCCGAGGTCATCGACTTCTCGAAGGAGGATCCCGTCGAGGCGATCCGGGACCTCACCGACGGCATCGGCGTCGATCGGGCGATCGACGCGGTGGGCGTGGACTCGATCCACGCCCACCGCGGCCCGGCGAAACCCGGTGACGAGGAGAAGGCGCAGTTCGAGCAGGAGCTGAGGGCGATCGCGCCGGAGACGAATCCCTCCGGCGAGAACTGGGTGCCCGGCGACGCGCCGTCGCAGGCGATCGACTGGGCGGTGCAGGCGCTGGCGAAGGCGGGCACCCTCTCGATCATCGGCGTCTACCCGCCGAGCGATCGCTTCTTCCCCCTGGGCCTCGCCATGGGCAAGAACCTCACGATGAACGCGGGGAACTGCAACCACCGCACGTACATCCCGCACCTCCTCGACCTCATCGAGAGCGGCGTGATCAGCCCGGGGGCGATCCTGAGCCAGCACAGGCCGTTCGCCGAGGTGATGGACGCGTACCGCTCGTTCGACAGGCGCGAGCCGCACTGGCTGAAGGTGGGCCTGTATCCGGAGGGGGCCGCCGAGCCCACGCACTGACTGCCCGGTCGTCGGGCGCGCGGGCCGCGAGGTCGGCCTTCGTCAGACCGTGCGCGAGAAGACCGGCAGCCTGCCCTTGCGATCGGTGGGCATGCGATCGAGCCAGACGTCGAACGCCATCGCCACGTTGCGCACGAAGGTCTGCCCAGCGGGCGTGACCTCCACCTCGCCGGGCGACAGGTGTACGAGGCCGTCGGCCTCCATCTCCCCGAGCTGCTCGATCGACGGCGCGAGGAGCGCCTCGGCGTCGACGCCATGCTTCCTGCCCAGGGCCTTCAGGTCGAGGTGGAAGTTGCACATCAGGCCGGTGATCGCGTCGCGGCGGAGCTGATCGTCCGCCGTGAGCCACGCACCGCGCTCGGTGGCGAAGCGCCCCGCCCGGATGGCGTCGTAGTACTCGCCGAGCGGGCGCACGTTCTGCGCGTACGCGCCCCGGAGGTCGGCGATGGCGGTGGCGCCGACCGCAACGATGTCCGGCGCGGGCCGCACGGTGTAGCCCTGGAACGAACGGGAGAGGCGCCGCTCCTTCTGCGCGATGGCCAGCTCGTCGTCCTCCCTCGCGAAGTGGTCCATGCCGATGGCGACCCAGCCCTCCGAGAGGAGGCGCTCCCGCGCGTGCTGGAAGAGCGCGTACTTCGCCTCCGCGGCGGGCAGGGTGCGCTCGTCGATCTTCCGCTGGTGGGCCCGCAGGTGCGGCACGTGGGCGTAGGAGAAGATGGCGATGCGGTCGGGGCAGATCCGGATCACCTCGTCGATGGTCTTCGAGAACGTCTCCAGCCGCTGGTGCGGCAGGCCATAGATCAGGTCGAAGTTGATCCCGCGGTAGCCGAGCTTGCGGGCGTACGCCACCAGGCCCTCCGTCTCCTCGACCGTCTGCAGCCGGTTCACCGCGCGCTGCACCTCCGGCGTGAAGTCCTGCACGCCCAGCGAGAGGCGGTTGAAGCCCATGCCCCGCAGGAGCGCCAGCTGCTCCCGGCTGGTCACCACCGGATCGACCTCGATGGCCACCTCGGCGTCACGGCGTATCGAGAAGCGCTCCGTGATCTTGTCCCAGAGGCGGATGAGCAGCGGCTCGTCGAGGCTCGTGGGGGTGCCGCCGCCGTAGTGGAGCTGGAGGATCTGGTTCCGCTTCCCCAGCCGGTCCGCGACCATGTCGATCTCGGCGCGGACGACCTCGACGTACTCGGCGTGCTTCTCCCGGCTCGACGAGATCACCACGTTGCACCCGCAGTAGGTGCACATCTCCCGGCAGAACGGCAAGTGCGCGTACAGGGAGAGCGGGAGGTCGTCGCCCGCGGCCCCGGCCTCGTCCAACTTGCGGCCGAGGTCGCCTTCGGTGAAGGCGTCGGTCCAGGCGGGCACCGTGGGGTAGCTCGTGTAGCGGGGCCCCGGCCTGTCGTACTTCGCGATGAGGGCGGCTGCGTCGTGGCGGTCGTTCATGCGCACCTTCCGAGGAGAGAGCGAGGACAGTTCTAACCGCGTTCGCGGTCGCCTGCCTCCCGTTTCGCGTGATGGCGGCCGCTCGGACCGAGGAAGCGCGCCTCGACCTCGCGCTTGCTGCCGGTCGCCGGATCGACGATCTCCACCTCGACCTCGAAGGGCTCCTCGAAGGCGTCCCGGGGGATGGAGACGAAGATCGGCAGGCGGTAGCTCTGCAGGGACTCGAGCGGGATCCTGGTGCGCGGGATGGTCACCGTGGTGGTGTCCGGGCTCTTCACCACGACGGAGAGCTCGGTGAGCTCCGGCTTCTTGTTCACGAGGTGGAGCTCGAACTGGTTGCGCACGTCCTCCCCGGCGAGGACGAAGGGCGCGCCGCGCACCCGCAGCAGGTTCGCCTCGAAGGGCGTGCGGGTGCCCAGCCCCAGCCCGAGGCCGACGCAGGCGACGGTGAGCAGCGCGCCGTAGAGTGCGAGCCGGGGGCGCAGGGTGCGCTTCGGTTTTCTGGAGAGACCGGCCTGCGAGTCATAGCGGATGAGGCCGGTGGGGCGACCGACCTTGATCATCACCTCGTCGCAGGCGTCCACGCACTGCGCGCAGCCGATGCACTCGAGCTGGAGGCCGTTGCGGATGTCGATGCCGGTCGGACAGACCGCCACGCAGCGACCGCACTCGATGCAGTCGCCCTTCGCCGCGGCGGGAGCCTGGGCGACCAGCGGCTCGCCCCGCACCACGGGGAGCGCCACGCGATCCGAGCGCCTGATCCTCGCCCGAGGCTCGCCGCGTCCGAAGTCGTAGCCGATCACCAGGCTGTGGTCGTCCTGCATGGCCGACTGCAGGCGGCCATAGGGGCAGACGACGATGCAGAGCTGCTCCCTGAACCATGCGAAGTCGAAGTAGAGGGCGCCCGCCACCGCCATCGTCCAGGCGAACGCGACCCAGTTCTCGCGGGGATCCCGCCGGACGATCTCGACCAGCGAGCCCAGGGAGACGAAGAAGCTCAGGAAGACGTGGGCGAGGAAGAGGGACACCAGGATGAAGGCCGCGTGCTTGGCGACCTTCCGCCACGTCTTGCTCCACGTCCACTCCGCGGCGGCGAGGCGGACGCGGTCCTGCCGGGGCCCTTCGATCCATCGCTCGATGCGGCGGTAGACGCCCTCCAGGAACACCGTCTGGGGACACGCCCACCCGCACCACACCCTGCCGAGCCACGCGGTGAGGAAGAGGAGCGCGAAGCCCAGGGCAGCCAGCACGAAGACGACCAGCCAGAAGTCCTGGGCGTTGAACGTGGCTCCGAAGAGGAAGAACCTGCGGCCCGGCACGTCGAGGAAGACGGCCGGCTTCCCGCCCACCTTCACGAAGGGCAGCGCCACGTAGATCACGATGAGGATCGCGTAGACGATCCTCCGGCGGGTAAGGAAGCGTCCCTTCACGTCGGCGGGATGGATCGGGTCTCGGGATCCGTCCGCCTTGATCGACGAGAGCCGCTGCAGGCTCGGCTTTTCCTTGGAGGCCACTTGTCTTTGCTCCCCTCTTGGCGGGCGGGCGCGGCAGGCGGGCCCTCCGGGTTCAGACCCGACGGGCCCTTCGCGCGCGCCGTCCGCCTCGAGCGACGCTTCCGATCACTCGCTGCGGTGAGGCTCGCCCTCCGGCGCCTTGCCCGGGAGGTTCTTGCCCTCGAGCGAGGCGACGAACGCCGAGAGCTTCTCCACCTTCTGGGTGCCGAGGACGTCGCCCCACGCCGGCATGCCCTTCGCGGGGACGCCGTCCTTGATCACCTTCAGGATGTCCGTGGGGCGTGCGCCGTGGATCCAGAAGGAGTCGGTGAGGTTCGGTCCGATCATGCCCTCGCCGTTGGCGGCGTGGCAGGCGGCGCAGTACTGCCCGTACGTCGCTTTGGCCTCGTCCATCGCCGCGCCGTCCGTCAGCAGGGCGGCCAGGCTCTCGTCGGTGGCCGCGCCGCGCAGGGCGGCCTGCGCCTCCGCCGCCTTCGCCGCCTGCTCCATCTCCGCGACGTACTCGTCGTGCTGCAGCGGGCCCATGGAGAGCACGTGGTAGTACGCCCAGTATCCGAAGGCGAAGATGATGGAGAGGTAGAGCGTGGCCAGCCACCAGTTGGGCAGGCGGTTGTCGTACTCCCGGATGCCGTCGTAGTCGTGACCGGTGTCCGGCGCTTCGTGTTCCTGATGTGCGGCTGCGTGACTCATGCTTTCGTTCCTCGGTTCGAGGCGGAGTCGGCGTCGGTGTCGAGCGGGATCCGGGCCAGCCGGGCGAACCGGTCGCTGTGGCGCTGGAAGACGAAGAGCCACACGAGGGTCCCGACGAAGACCGACAGGAAGAGGAAGAGGGCGAACATGGGCAGGTGGAGGAACTCGCTGCCCCGATAGGCTTCCTGGAACATCAGCGTCCCTCCATCACGGTGACGGCCGGGGGAGCGGTGCTGCCGGGCTGCTGGGCAGGCGCCTTCCCGAGCCGCTGCAGGTAGGCGATGACCGCGACGAGCTCGCGATCCCACTCCAGCGATACGCCGGACTTCTCGAGGTCGGCGACGATCTCCTTCGCCTGCTTCTCGAGCTCCTGCGGGGCCGCGTCCACGTCGGCGTCCGTGTAGGGCACGCCGAGCTTCTGCATCACGCGGAGCTTGTCGGAGCTGGCGCGCACGTTGATGGGGCGCATGGCGAGCCACGGGTAGTTGGGCATGTTGGAGCCCGGGCTCGTGGAGCGGGGATCGATCGTGTGGGTGTAGTGCCAGAGGTTCGGGTACTTGCCGCCCACCCGCGCCAGGTCGGGGCCGGTGCGCTTGCTGCCCCACTGGAAGGGACGGTCGTAGATCGAGTCGTCGATGGTCGACGGATCGCCGTACCGAAGCTTCTCGGAGCGGAAGGGGCGGATCTGCTGAGAGTGACAGTTGTAGCAACCCTCCGAGACGTAGACGTCGCGGCCTTCCAGCTCGAGGGCGGTGTACGGCTGGGCGGTACCGGTGCGGGGCACGCTGTCGGCGATGAGCACCGTGGGCAGGATCTCGGCGATGCCGCCGATGAGGATGGCGATCAGGGTGAGGACCGTGAACACCAGCGAGTTCCCCTCGAGCAGCGAGTGCCAGCCCGGGCGCCCCTCCTCCTTGCGGTAGGTGAGCACCGCGAACAGGCCCACGAGTACGATGCCGGCGAGGGCGGCGGCGGCGATGAAGACGTTGGTCACCGCGTAGAGGACGCAGAGGCCGAAGAGGCCGGTGGCGTAGAAGATGGGCTTGCTCGCCACGAGGCCCCAGGCGCCGATCTCCCTCTTGCGCTCCTCGACCACGACGGTGGCCTCGCCGTTCACGGCCTTGCCGGCGCGGGCGGTCTTCCACAGGTTCCAGCCCATGAGCACGAAGCCGGCGAGGTAGAGGGTGCCGCCGGCGAGGCGCACGATGTAGAGCGGCCGGATCGCGAGGAGCGTCTCCACGAAGTCCGGGTAGAGCAGCGTGCCCTCCGGCGTGAACGCCCGCCACATGAGGCCCTGGCTGATCCCCGAGACCCACATCGAGACGACGTAGAGGAGGATGCCGACGGTCCCCATCCAGAAGTGCGCGTCAGCCGCCTTCGTGGAGTGGAGCCTGGTGCCGTAGAGCCTCGGCACCAGCCAGTAGAACATGCCGGCGGCCATGAAGCCGTTCCAGCCCAGGGCCCCGCCGTGCACGTGTCCGATGATCCAGTCGGTGTAGTGGCCCAGCGCCGACACGCTCTTGATCGAGAGCAGCGGGCCCTCGAAGGTGGCCATGCCGTAGAAGGTGACGCCGGCGATGAGGAACTTGATCACCGGGTCGGTGCGCAGCTTCTCCCATGCGCCGCGCAGGGTGAGCAGGCCGTTGAGCATGCCGCCCCACGACGGCGCCCACAGCATCAGGCTGAAGACCATGCCCAGCGACTGCGCCCAGTCCGGCAGACTCGTGTAGAGCAGGTGATGGGGGCCGGCCCAGATGTAGACGAAGACCAGGGCCCAGAAGTGCACGATGGAGAGCCGGTACGAGTACACCGGCCGCTCCGCCGCCTTGGGGAGGAAGTAGTACATGATCCCCAGGATCGGCGTGGTGAGGAAGAAGGCGACGGCGTTGTGGCCGTACCACCACTGCACCAGCGCGTCCTGGACGCCGCCGAAGATGCTGTAACTCTTCAGCATCCCGATCGGGATCACCAGGTTGTTGACGATGTGGAGCACCGCCACGGTGACGATGGTGGCGATGTAGAACCACAGCGCGACGTAGAGGTTCTTCTCGTGGCGCTTGGCGAGCGTCCAGAAGAAGTTGATCGCGAAGACCACCCAGATCAGCGTGATCGCGATGTCGATGGGCCACTCGAGCTCCGCGTACTCCTTCGACTGCGAGTAGCCGAGGGGCAGCGTGATCGCGGCTGCGACGATGATCGCCTGCCATCCCCAGAAGTGGATCTTGGAGAGCAGGTCGGACGCCATCCGCACCTTGGTGAGGCGCTGGGTGGAGTAGTAGATGCCGGCGAACATCATGTTGCCCACGAACGCGAAGATCACCGCGTTGGTGTGCAGCGGCCGCAGGCGCGAGAAGGTGAGCCAGGGGATGTCGAAGTTTGCCTGCCACCACGCCAGCTGCGTGGCGACGAAGGCGCCGACTGCCATGCCGACGATTCCCCAGATCACCGCAGCCCAGGTGAACTGCCGGACCGTGGAGTCGTCGTAAACGATGTGTCTCTCTTCCACTGGAGGCTTTCCTTGGTTGTTCGCGACTACGAAGTCCGTCCCTTGGGGGCGGGTTCCTTCCGCTCGTCCTCGAACGGAAGGAGGGAGAGGCGGTCCGCGTGCTCGTGGTCGTCGCTCTTCACGCTGAAGGCGAGGAGGACCACCGAGCCCACGACCAGCATCAGGCTGACGAAGACCTGCAGGACCATCACGCTCATCGGGCGGGCTCCGGTGTCGGCGCCGCCGGGGCGCTGCGGCGCGCCTCGCGGGCCTTCGAGTCCAGGCTGAAGATCGTGAAGAGCAGCACGGCGATCGAGCTCAGCGGCATGACGATCGCTGCGCGCAGCGGGGTCATCCAGCCGGCGAGCGACACCGACACGGCGAGCACGTTGTATGCCAGCGCCACGGCGATGAGCCGCACGATGACGTTACGCAATCGCTTCGACGTCACGATGGCCTCGCGCAGACCGGCGATCCCCTCGCCGAGGAGGAAGAAGTCCGACTTGCCCGGCAGCACCGGCCGGTCGACGGCGGGCGTGCCGGCGCAAGCGGCCTTCTCGAAGGCCAGGCTGTCGTTCACGCCGTCGCCCAGGTAGAGCGTGTCGTGGTCGTCCAGGCCCTCGACGATGCGCGCCTTGCCCTCCGGTGACAGCTCGCCGAGCGCCCGCGCCGGTTCGATCCCGAGGCGCTCCGCCAGGGCCTCGACCCTCGAGGACGCGTCGCCGGACAGCAGCCACACCTCGACGCCGCTCCGCTGGAGCTCGGCGATCTCCCGACGGGCGTCCGCGCGCACCGTCTCCGCGGTGCGGAAGATCGCCGCGGCGGTCCCGTCGATCGAAAGCACGGTCGCCGCACGTCCGTCGTCCGCCGACGCCGCGGCCCACGAGGCCTTGCCCAGCCGGAACACCCTGCCGTCCCGCCGCAGCTCGAGGCCCATCCCCGGATGCTCCTCCACCGCCGCGTCCGCCGAGAAGCGCGCGCCGGCCCGGGAGAGCGCGGTGGCGATGCAGCGGCTCACCGGGTGGTTGCTGCGCGACGCCATGTCGAAGGCGGCGTCACGGACCGACGGCTCGAGGGAATGGACGACCTCCGGCTCGACGAGCTGGAGACGTCCCAGGGTGAGGGTGCCGGTCTTGTCGAAGAGGAGCTTGCGGACGCGCGGGAGGCGATCGAGGAACCCCTGCCGCCGCACGTAGACGCCCGCGCGGCGAAGCTTCGCCTGGGCGAGCTCGTGGGCCAGCGGGATGGCGATGCCGAGGGCGCAGGGGCAGGTCACGACCAGGAGCGCCGCGGTCACCTCCAGGGCGCGCTTGGGATCGACGGGCCACCAGATGCCGAGGCCCAGGGCCGCGATGGCGAGGACCGCCGCCACGTAGATCCGCGCGAGGGCGTCCCAGAACCGCGCGTGGGGCGGACGCTCCTCGTGGTCGGCCCGGGTGGTGGTGCGCAGGAGCGCGGGCAGCGGCGACTCGTCGAAGTCCTGCCTGGCGAGGAGCATCACGGCCTTCGTGCCGGCGTTGAACGATCCAGCGGGGACGCCCTCCCCCACCCCGACGTCCCGGACGTCCGCCTCACCCGTGATCCAATCGGTGGAGAAGGGACCGGCCTGGAGCGCCTGCGCGTCCACCGGCACGAGATCCCCCGGCGCAGCGACCAGGTGGTCGCCCTCGCGGATGGAGGGCGCCGCCACCGTGACCAGCTCGCCGCCCTCGCGGCGCCGGACCAGGATGCCGTCGGCGCCCGCCTCCTCCAGCAGGTAACGCCGGTTGTGGTCGAGCACCCGCTGCTGCAGCCAGCGGCCCACGAGCATCAGCGTGACGAAGACGTTGAGGGTGTCGAAGTAGAAGAGCGCCTCGTCGCCGCGGGCCTGGAGGAGCGACGTCACGTACACGAGGACGATGCCCAGGGCGATGGGCAGATCCAGGTGGAGCAAGCCGCGCTTGATCGAGAGCCACGACGACTTGAAGAAGGGCCAGCCGCCCACGACGACCACGGCGGTCGAGAGCCAGACGGAGAGCTCGGTGAAGAGGCGGAAGAGCCGGTCGCCCGCGTCGAGGCCCAGGTAGAACGCGACGGAGAACAGCATCACGTTCATGGCGATGGCGGCGGTGACGCCGAGGCGCAGGAGCAGCGAGCGGGAAGCGTTGTCGGTCTTCTTGCGGCTGGGTCCGAAGAGGTAACCGAACCTCTCCACCTCCTCGAGGAAGGCGCGAGGATCGAAGCGGCCCCGCCGCCACGTGAGGCGCACCTTGCCGAGCGCAGGGTTCACGAGGAGGCCAGCGCCCCCTTCCCTGCGGCGGAAGAGCTCGTCCATCAGCCACACGCACGCGGCGCAGTGGATCCCCTGCACGTCGAGGTCGAGGGCGCAGATCGCGGAGGCGCCCTCCTCGCTCCTGGCGAGGAGCGGGTCCAGCCAGGCGAAGCTGCGCTCCCCGCGGGACTCGGAGACGGGCATCGTCTCGCCGCCGGCGAGGTCGTAGTAGCGCTCGAGCCCCTGCTCGTGGAGGAGCGAAAACACCGCCTCGCAGCCGTTACAACAGAAACCATCCAGGCTCGAGCCGGAGGGGATGGGCCCGCGGCAATGGAGGCAGCTCTCGCGCTCCTTTCGGCCGGCGCGTGCGGGAATCGTCTCGATGTCCGTGGCGATCGCGTGCATTCGCGATGGCCCGAGTGCGAAGGCCGTGCCGCCGCGGCGTCACCGCCGCGCACGACGGCGCTCCCGCTGCGAAACACTGGCGTTTCCAGCGTGGCACGGGCGTTGCGACGATCGGCGGCATGGACTGGTTTTCGCCGGACGTACGGGCGGCCCTCGACAATCCTGCCGCAGCGATCGGCTTCGGTGCCGCGGCGATCGTGGGCATCGCGAGCAGCGTCCACTGCTTCGCGATGTGCGGCCCGTTGGCGTGCTCGGGGCTGGTGACGTTACGTGACCGAGAGCCGCACTCGAGGCGAATGGCGGTCTGGGCCTACCAGCTCGGCAGGCTCTCGTCCTACACCCTGGTCGGCCTGCTGCTGGGGGCGGTGGGCGGCGGGATCTCGCTGGCCATCTCCCGCTCGATCCAGCCGTACCTGCCCTGGGCGATGGCAGCCACCCTCGTGATCGTGGCGCTCGATCTCGGCAAGAAGTTCCCGGCGGTTCCGGGTCTCGGCCGCGTGGTGCGGGCGCTGGGGCGGCCCCTCGCCCGGCTCTCGCCGGTGGCCCGCTCCGGGGCGATGGGGGCGATCACGCCGCTGTTGCCCTGCGGCCTCCTCTACGGGATCTCGGCGGCCGCCCTCGCGACCGGCTCGGCCGGCGGAGGCGCCTTGGTGATGGGAGGGTTCGCCCTGGGTAGCGGGCCTGCGCTGCTCCTCGCCCAGGCCGGGATGGGACGGCGCCTCCCCGGCGCGGCCCGGGTCGTGGTGCAGCGGGGAATTCCTCTGGTTGCAGCGGCGATCTTGATCTATCGGGCGATCTCGACCGGCGGCGACCCAGGGGGCTCCTGCCACTAGCGGTCGTCGACCATCGCTCGCCCGGCTCGCAAAAGAGCGGGCGCTCTTTTTCGAATGCTCGCCCGGCCACCGTGCGCCGCGGGCGACGGAGGGATCCTTTGTCCACCGAATCCAGATGGAACGAGCAGCCGGGCGAGACCCCGTACGAGAGACTCGGCGGCGAGGCGGTGGTCCGCGAGCTGTCGACGCGCTTCTATGACGCCATGGACCGGGACGAGCCCGCCCTCGCGCACCTGCACCGCCTGGACGATCGGGGCCGCGTGCACCCGGAGAGCCGGGAGCACTTCGCGCTCTTCCTCTGCTTCTGGCTCGGCGGCCCCGACGCGTACCTGCACCAGCGAGGGCACCCGATGCTCCGCGCCCGGCACGCGCCGTTCCCGGTGGACGACGCCATGCGGGACGCCTGGATGCGGGCGATGACCACCGCGATGGACGAGATGGGGATCGAGGGCGAGGTCCGCGCCTTCCTGGACGGCCGCTTCGCCCACGTGGCGAACTTCCTCCGCAACGTCTGAAGCAGTCCCCGAGACCCCAGCGAGAGACCACGCGTGCCAAGGGCCCCACGGGGCGCCCTCTGCCCATCGGCCGACCGCCCGATTGACTTCTTGGGGGACCGACGGTCGGGCCCTTGCATACGGGTAGCCGCGAAGCGGAGAATGGGATCCAGCTCCGCTGCCGCCCCCGCGCGCGGCGAAGGGGGTTCCATGTCGTCCCGTCTCGGCTTCCTCGTTTGCAGCTCCCTCGTCGCCGTCGCGCTCGCCGCCTGCGACACGCGATCGTCCTCCGGCCCGACCGTCGGCGAGCCCGAGCCGGGCGACACCCGCTTCGTCACCGCCGATCCGTCGGGCAGCCTGGGCGGTGGGAGCCGGAACGAGTCCGAAATGGGCGGTGCTCCTCCCTTCGAGTCGGACGAGGGCGCGGGCGGCAGCGGCGGGGAGCGCTCCGTCGAGGAGGGGGACATCTACCGCCCGCTGGCCGGCGGGCTCCTCCTCAACCTGAGCCCCTACCGAGGCCTGCAGGTGATCGACCTGTCGGACCTGCAGGCGCCGCGGATCCTCTCGCGGCTCGAGATCGGCGGCACGCCGGTGGAGCTCTACGTCAGCGGCGATCGCGCCCTCGTGCTCCTCAACGACTGGATCGGCTACTCCGGGAGCCGGTGGTCCTCGGCGGTGTCGAGGGAGAGCGGCGGCGTGATCCTCTCCGTCGACCTCTCCGATCCCGCCTCGCCGACGGTGATCGACAGGGAGGTGGTGCCGGGCTGGATCTACCGCAGCCGCCTCGCCAAGGACGATGGACAGGAGGCGCTCTACGTCGTCTCGCAGAACTGGGAGATGGTCGCGACGCCCGCCGGCCGCTCGGAGTGGACCACCAACACCGTCGTCCAGAGCATCCACGTGACGAACGCCGGCGACCTCACGCCGCAGACCCGCCTCGACCTCGGCGGATGGATCTCGGACATCCAGGCGACGCCCGAGGTGCTGCTGGTCGCCCGGCAGGAGTGGGGCGCAGGAGGGACGACGAGCCGGGTCTCCGTCGTCGACATCTCCCGGACGGACGGCGTCATGGTCGAGGGGGACGAGGTGCAGGTCCCGGGGATCGTCGCGAGCCAGTTCAACATGGACCTCCACCGGGGGATCCTGCGCGTGGTGTCGGGCAGCACGTGGGGTGGGACCGTCGCCAACACGATCCAGACCTTCGACGCGAGCGATCCGCTCCACCTCGTGCCGATCGACTCCAAGAGCTTCGGTCCGGGCGAGTCCCTCTACGCCACCCTCTTCCTGGGCAACTCGGCGTTCTTCGTCACCTACCAGCGCGTCGATCCCTTCCACGCCTTCGAGATCACGGACCAGGGGATCGCCACGGAGAAGTCGCAGTTCATCGTGTCCGGATGGAACGACTTCTTCCGACCCGTCTTCGGCGGGACGCGGCTCGTGGGCATCGGCGTGGACGACGCCGACGGCCGCAAGCTCGCGGTGAGCCTCTACGACATCACCGACCTCGAGAACCCGAGCCCCCTCGTGCAGCGGGCCCAGATCGACCTCCAATGGAGCTGGTCCGAGGCGAACTGGGATCACCGGGCGTTCTCGGTGGTCGAGGGCGCCGTGTCGATCGCCGGCGCCAGGGGGCCCGAGACCGGACTGGTGCTCCTGCCCTTCTCCGGCTGGGATCAGGGGACGTCCACCTCCCAGGCGGGCGTGCAGCTCTTCACCTTCGGCCCGGACGGCATCACCGCTCGCGGCGTCATGGACCACGGCTCTCCTGTGCGCCGCAGCTTCCCAGTGGCGGAGTCGGCCGCCGGCAACCTCTCGGACATGGAGCTGAGCCTCTACTCCACCGCAGATCCCGCGGCGCCCGTCGAGCTCGGCAGGCTGCCCCTCGCGCCCTCGTATGGCGACGTGCTCTTCTTCGACGGATACGCCGCGCGCCTGCGCGCCGCCTCCGATCCGTGGATGTACTACCGCACGACGCCGCTTCCGGATCGCGTGGAGATCGTCGCGCGCGGCGAGAGCGCGGACACGGGCACCGCCGTCGCCTCGTTCGACGTGCCGACCGGATCGTCGCTGCGCAAGGTCGGCTCGCGCCTGGTGGCCTACACGTCGAAGATCCTGGACTGGTCGACGAACAAGCCCCGCGTCGAGACCTCGATCTCGTCCTTCGACCTGGCGGATCCGCGGCATCCACGGGCGCTCGGCACGCTGGTGACGGAGGCGATCCCCTACGGCTACGGCGGCGGGTGGTGGGGCTACTACGACTGCTTCGACTGCCGCTACGGTTATGGCTACGGCTGGGGCGGGGCCGGCGACGCCCACGCCGTGGGCAACGGCACCCTCGCGTTCGTGGCGCGCGTCCCCCAGGAGAAGTACTTGGGCACCGCCAGGGTCTGCTACCAGCAGCCGGTGCGACGCACCTGCTGGGGCACCACCGGATCCTGTACCTCGATGGAGGGCGGCAGGCTCTGCACCACCATCGACGGCTCCACCACCTGCAGCGGCTCGTTCGCGAGATGCGACTGGTTGGACGGCTACAGGCAGTCGTGCACCGACGTGGACCCCGCCGCCGTCCAGTACACCCAGACCTGCGAATCCCAGGAGCTGCACCGCTACTGGAACAGCTTCGACGTGCACGCCGTGGAGATCCCCTCCTCGGGGCCACCACGGCTGGGCGGCGTCGCCCACCTGCCCGCCCAGGACGAGGCGGTGGCGGTGGTCCCCACCGACGGCGGCGTGTGGCTGTCCGTGAAGCGGCCCTACACCGTGCCGGGAGACACCCGCCCGTACGCACAGCACTTCGTCCGCAAGGTCGAGGCCGTGGGGGGTACGCCGAACGCCGGCGCCGCCATCAACGTGCCCGGGCCGCTGCTCCAGGCCGACGGGGACACCCTCTACACCCGCCACTTCCTGTGGTCCGGTCCGGCCTCGGAGGCCGCGGTGGCCAGGGTCCGCGTGGCAGGCGGCTCCGCGAGCCTCGACGGCTACCGGCGCTTCGGGAGCCAGTCGGTGAGCGAGATCCGCCTCGACGGCGCGGGCCACGTGCTGGTGGGCCACCGGGCGTCCGATTGGTCGGGGGCGCAGCGCCTCTCGATCCTCGACGCGGCCTCGCCGAACTTCGCGTCCCTCTCCGATGTCGAGGTGGACGACTGGGCCTCGCTGCGAAACGCCACGGCCGGGAGGGCGCTCTTCCAGGTGCCCGGAGGCGTCCTCGTCTTCAACCTGGACGATCCCTCGCTGCCCTACCCCCAGGCGTACTTCCCGTTGAACGGTTGGCCGAGGGACCTGCGGATCGAGGGCAGGAAGCTGGTCGTCCCGGCGGGGCCCTATGGGATCTACGAGCTCGACCTCGATCGGGACAACATTCCCTGACGGAGGCCATCCGCTTCCCGGCGGCCTACATGAGGGGCGGCGCGCCTTGCTCCACCGAAGGACGCGCGGGCTCGAAAGCGCCCAGCAGCGCGTCCTCGGCGGTGTCGAGGAGCATGACGTCCATCACGCCCCGCACCTCCTCCGGGATCTCTTCCAGGGATCCGTGGTTGTGCCGGGGGATCATCACCGTGTGGATCCCCGCCCGGTGGGCGCCGAGGACCTTGTCGCGGATCCCGCCCACCGGGAGCACCTTGCCCCGCAGCGTGATCTCGCCGGTCATCGCCACGTCCGGGCGCACCACGCGTCCGGTCGCGAGGGAGACGAGCGCGATCAGGATCGCCACGCCGGCAGAAGGCCCGTCCTTCGGGATCGCGCCGGCCGGGACGTGGATGTGGAAGGTCTTGCGCAACAACCGCCGGGGCTCCACGCCCAGGGAGGCGGCGTTGGATCTCACCCAGGTGAGAGCGGCCTGGGCCGACTCGCGCATCACGTTCCCGAGCATGCCGGTGAGGATCAGCTCCTCCTTGCGACCGGGCATCATCGCCGCCTCGACGAAGATGATGTCGCCGCCGGCGGGGGTCCACGCGAGGCCCGTCGAGATCCCGGGCCGATCGATGCGCTCGGCCGCCTCGTCGAAGAAGCGCCGTGGCCCCAGGAAGTCGTGGAGATCCTGGGGGCGGACCGTGATCGGCCCCTGCGCCCCCTCGCCGATCCGCTTCGCCGACTTGCGCAGGATCGAGGCGAGCTCGCGCTCCAGGTTTCGCACCCCGGCCTCCCGCGTGTATTCGCGGATGACACGGCGGATGGTGGGCTCCTCGATCACCACCTCCCCTTCGTGCAGGCCGCTGCCGGCGATCTGTACGGGGAGGAGGTGCCTGCAGGCGATCTGTACCTTCTCCTCGTCGGTGTAGCCCGAGAGCCGCACCATCTCCATGCGGTCGAGGAGCGGGGCGGGGATCGACTCGATGGTGTTGGCGGTGCAGATGAACAACACCTGGGACAGGTCCACCGGGACGCCGAGGTACGTGTCGACGAAGGCCTGGTTCTGGGCGGGATCGAGCACCTCCAGCAGCGCGGCAGAGGGATCGCCGTGGAAGCCCACGCCGAGCTTGTCGATCTCGTCGAGCATGAAGATCGGATCCTCCACCCCGGCGCGGCGCAAAGCCTGGATGATGCGGCCGGGCATCGACCCGATGTAGGTGCGGCGGTGGCCTCGGATCTCCGCCTCGTCCTGGATCCCGCCCAAGGAGGCGTGGGCGAACTTGCGCCCCAGCGCCCGGGCGATCGACTGGCCGAGGGAGGTCTTCCCGGTGCCGGGCGGCCCCACGAAGCAGAGGATCGGCTCGCGACGGACGTCGACGCGGGGAGGCTCGGTCGACGGCTTCTCCTCGGGTGGCGTGCTCGGCGATCCGGGCTCGCCCGCGCTCGCGGCCCGGTCGAGGCCACGCTCCTGGCGCAGCTTCTTCACCGCCAGGTTCTCGATGATTCGGTCCTTGATCTTGTCGAGGTCGTAGTGATCGCGGTCCAGGATCTCCCGCGCCTTGCCCAGGTCGATCGGCCCGCCGGTCGTCTTCCCCCACGGAACCGCCAGGAGCCAGTCGAGGTAGGACCGGATCATCCCGTGCTCCGGGGACACGTCCGGGATCCGCTCCAGCCTGCCCAGCTCTCGCTCCGCCTCGCGCGCCGCCTCCTCGGGGAGCTTCAGCTCCGCGAGGCGCTTGCGCAGGTCCGCCACCTCCCCGCCTTCCTCGCCGAGCTCCTGCTGGATCGCGTGGAGACGCTCCCGGAGCACATACTCACGCTGCGTGTCCGAGATACGCACCTTGGTGTCGTCGACGATCTTCTGCTCGAGCTCCCGCACCGAGAGCTCCTGCTGCATGAGCCCGATCAGCCGCTCGAGGCGCTGCGCCACCGAGTCGACCTCGAGGAGCTCCTGGCGAACCGAGGTGGCGAGCGGGACCGTCGTGGACAGGAGGTAGCTCACCTGCAGGGGGTCGTCGAACGCCAGCATCGCGAGGGCGAGCTCGTCGGGGAGCTCCGGGGTCAGGTGGGCGACCTGCCCGAAGAGATCCTTCGCCGTCCTCACCAGCGCGTCGGACATCGGGCCGGCGATCGCAGGGACCTCGGGCGCCTGCGAGATCTTCGCGACCAGATATGGGACCGTCTGGACGAAGTCCTCGAGGCGGATGCGACCGATCCCCTGCACCACGAGGTTGAAGGTGCCGGCTGGGGTGCGTTGGAACTGGCGGATGATCGCCGACGTCCCCACGTGAAACAGATCCTGCGGCTCGGCAGGGGAGGCGTCCTCGTTCGACTGGGTGACGAGGGCCACGAGCCGATCCCCCTTCACCGCCTCCTCCACGAGCTCGATGGAGCGCTCCTGGCCCACCGAGATGGGCACCATCGCCAGCGGAAAGACCACGGCCCCACGGATGGGGAGGACGGGGAGCTCGTCGGGGATGGGCGGGATGCCCGCCTGTTCGTCGAGGTTCATCTGGCCTCGCGGGTGATGCGGTTGAGGGTGCAGTGTCTCGACATTGACGTTGGTGCCCTGTGCGCCGCCCCGCCACCCACGCTCCGGCCTTCCTCCGAACACTCGGGCGGATGCGGGGCTGGCCCTCGGCGCGAGAGCGAGCGAGGGTGGCTCTCGACGAGGTGCATGCAGAGGTGAGACAAAGACTAGGGGGTGCAATGGGGGATCGGCACGGATCGGGCACCGGCAGCCAGGGGACGGATCGCCCGCGGGTTCCACAGGGGCCGGACCTGCGACGGGACGAGCCGGCTGTCGGCGTGGGCGGGCCGGCCGGGACCTCGACGAGCGGCTCGGTCGAGCACCTCCTGGAATACATCTCGGACGCCTTCTTTGCGCTCGATCCGTCCTGGCGCTTCACCTTCGTGAACCACCAGGCCGAGACCTATTTCGGCTGCGCCCGCGAGGAACTGGTGGGCCGATCGATCTGGGAGGTGCTGCCGCCCGACCTTCGCGACCTCGTGTTCGAGAAGCTCCAGCGTGCGCGGGACGACCATCTGCGCACCGACGTCGACCTCACCCAGCGCTCCACCCGGCGCACCTTCGCCGCGCGCATCTATCCGTCCGACGGCGCGGTCTGCGTCTACTTCCGGGAGGACACCGAGCGGCGGGCGCACGAAGACGCCGAACGCCTGCTCGGGGAGGCGGGCTGCGCCCTGGCCTCCAGCCTCGAGGTCGAAGGCGTGATCCGCCGCCTGCCGAGGCTTGTGGTGCCGGCCCTCGCAGACAGCTGCGCGATCATCCTGCGGGACGGAGGCCCTGCGGAGCAGGTCGCGGAAGCCCACGTCGATCCCGAAGGAGAGGCCCTGCTGCGCTCCCTCCGCAGGATGCGCGCGGCGACGTCGGGGGCGGGCGTCGCGCGGGTGCTGGAGACGGGCGTGGCGGAGTTGGTCCCCGAGATCGGCGAAGCGTGGGAGCGGGAGGCTGCGGTCAGCGAGGAGCATCATCGGATCATCGAGGCGCTCCACATCCGCTCGGCGATGATCCTGCCCCTGCGCGCCCACGGACGGGTGCTGGGCGTGTTGAGCTGTTCGACTACGGGGAGGAGGACGCTCGGCGAGGTGGATTTCGACGCCGGGAAGCGCCTCGCCGACATCGCCGCGCTCGCCCTGTCCAACTCGATGCTGTACCGCGACTCGCGCAGCGCCACCCGCCTCCGCGACGACGTGCTCGGCGTGGTCTCCCACGACCTCCGCAGCCCCCTCGCCGTGATCTCGGTCTCCACCGAGCGACTTCTCCGGGCCGCGGCGCGCGAGGGGCGCGAGCGGGACTTGAACAGCCTCCAGGCGATCCTTCGGGCGGCGCGCCGGGCGAACCGGCTGGTCGAGGATCTGCTCGACGTCGCCCGCCTCCAGAGCAAGAAGATCATCGTCGCCCCGGCGGAGGCGGATCCCGCCGCCCTCGTGGCCGACGCGGCCGAGACCGCCAGGGAATCGGCCCGGGCAAAGGGGCTCATCCTCGAGGTCGACGTGGATGAGGGACTGCCCAAGGTGCTCGCCGATCCGGATCGTCTGCCTCAGGTCTTCTCCAACCTGATCGGCAACGCGATCAAGTTCACGCCGCCCGGCGGCGTCGTCAGGGTCGGCGCCCACCAGCTCGGGGACTACGTCCGCTTCACCGTGCGCGACACCGGCCCCGGGATCGTCGAGGAAGATCTGGGCAGGGTCTTCGACCCCTTCTGGCAAGCGAGCGACGCGGGCAGCGGGAGCGGCGGGAGCGGCCTCGGCCTCGCCATCGTGAAGGGGATCGTCACCGCCCACGGCGGCCGGGTCGAGGCCCATAGCCTGCGCGGCAAGGGCGCGACCTTCGCCTTCACGCTGCCGAGCGAATCCCTGGTGCGGTGGTCAGAGGAGCGTGCCGGAAAGGATCAGCTGCGCCACGGAGAAGTAGATCACGAGGCCGGAGACGTCTACGAGTGTGGCGACGAAGGGGGCCGAGGCGCTGGCGGGATCGAAGCCGAGCCGCCGGAGCAGGAAAGGTAGCATCGAGCCGGCGAGGGTGCCCCACGTCACCACGCCGACCAGGCTGAAGGCGACCGTCCCGGCGACGAGGAAGTAGTGCTCGCCGTACGATTGGAAGAGCTGCTCCCACAAGACGATCCGCACGAAGCCGATGCCGGCGAGGATGAGACCCAAGGAGAGTCCCGAGAAGAACTCTCGTCGGATCACCCGCCACCAATCCCGGACGCGCAGCTCGCCCAGCGCCATGGCGCGGATCACCAGGGTGGTCGCCTGGGAGCCGGCGTTGCCGCCGCTGGAGATGATCAGCGGCACGAAGAGGGCGAGGATCACCGCGCGGGCGATCTCGTGCTCGTAGTAGCCCATCGCCGTGGCGGTGAGCATCTCGCCGAGAAAGAGCGCGGCCAGCCAGCCGGCCCTCTTGCGCACCATCTCCCCGAAGGGCGTGCGCAGGTAGGGCATGTCCAGGGCTTCCATGCCGCCCAGCTTCTGGATGTCCTCGGTGGCCTCTTCCTGGACGACGTCGACGATGTCGTCCGCGGTGACGATGCCCTTCATGCGGCCGTCGGAGTCGAGCACCGGCAGCGCCATCAGGCCGCGGGTCGCGATGATGTGGGCGACCGCCTCCTGGTCCATGTTCTCGGGGACCGAGATCACCTCCGTGCGCATCACGTCCGCGACGTGCTTGTCGGGCGGCGCCACGAAGAGCTCCCGGAAGCTCACCACGCCCTTGAGGCGCTGGAGCCCGTCGAGCACGTACGCGTAGTAGATGGTCTCGAGGCGGTTGATTCGGGCCTGGCGGCGCAGGTAGCTGATCGCCTCGTCCACCGTGGCGTCGGGCCGCACCCGGGCGAAGCGGGGGCTCATCAGGCCGCCGGCCGCGTCCTCGGCGAACGCGAGGAGGCCGCTCACCTCGTTGCGCGAGATCTCGTCGAAGAGGGAGAGGATCGCCACGCGATCCTCGGGCTCCATCTCCTGCAGCACGTCGGCCGCGTCGTCCGGCGCCAGCGACTTGAGCCACAGCCGCCGGGCGGCCGGCGCCACCGACAGGAGCAGCGACGCCTGGTCGTGGGAGTTCAGCTCGTGGAAGAAGTCCTCGGCGTCGGCGGGCGGAAGGAGCTGGAACCCCTCGGCGCGATCCTCCGTGCTGAGCACGGGCCACGCCGCCCGAAGCTCGTCAGCGCTGAATCCTTCGGGGATGAGCTGGGAACCGGAGGGGCCAGACACTTGAGCCACCTCCGTCCATTGCCTGACGGGTCGACATGGGGCGGCAACCTAAACCTGGAGCCCCCGGATCGCAAGACGTTCCCCCGGCCGTCCAGCGGGCATCGCCGTGGTCAGCCCGCGAGCTCCAGGACCTCGACCTCCGGTGCCGCCGCGCGGACGCGCTCGACCGTGTGCGGGTGGCAGGTGAAGAGCAGCACCTGGTGATCCTTCGCGAAGTCGGCGATCACCGCGGCGGTGGCGTCGGCCCGGGCGGGGTCGAAGTTCACGAAGACGTCGTCCAGGAGGAGCGGCAAGCGCGTACCGGCTTCGGCGAAGGCGGCGGCGAGGCCGAGGCGGATGCACACGTAGAGCTGCTCCCGGGTGCCGCGGCTCAGGGCAGAGGCGGGCAGGCGAGCGCCGGTCCGGGCGTCGATCACCTCGATCCCCTTGCCGTCGATGGTCTGCTCGACCTTGTCGTAGCGCCCGGACGTGACGCGGGCGAAGGCCTCGCCGGCATTGCGCAGCACGGCGGGCTGTCGCTCCCTCCGCATCTCCTCGAGGGCGGCCTGGAGGAGCTTGTCGAGGATGGTGGCCCTGCGCCAGCGACGCGTCGCATCGGCGAGCCTCGTCCGCGCGGCCTCCAGCTCCGCGGCGAGGCGAGGCACGTCGGCGGACTCCTCCAACTCCTCCCGCGCCTTTCGCTGGAGGGCGAACGCCTGGTTGAGCTCGCCGATCCGGACGCGGAGCGCCTCGTCCTCCTCCCGGCCGCTGTCGCGCAACCTGGTCCACTCGGCCACGTCTCCGGTGGCGAGCTGCCGGCGCGCCTCGTCCGCCGCCTCGCCGGCGCCGAGCCGCGCATCGATCGCCCGCTGCGCGTCGAGGAGCGCCCGCTGTTGCTCGGCGCGCTTCACCTCCACCGCGATGGAACGAGCCAGCGCCTCCCGGTCCGCCGCTCCCGCCTGCCGGAGGATCCCGGCGCACACCGCCTCGAGGCGCTCGCGCTCGCAGGTGGCCTTCTCGGCACCAACACGCAGCGCCCTCTCCCGCTCGTCGAGGAGGCGGAGCTTCTCTCCTTTGACCCGATCGTCTTCGATCGCGTCCCAGAGCCGCCCGAGCGCCTCCTCTCCTCCATCGATGCCGGCGTCGGCGAGGAGGGCCCCGGCCCTGCGCTCGAAGTCCTCGACGGCGACGCGGAGCCGCCCCTCCTCGGCGAGGTCCCGGGCCAGCGCCTCCGCCAGGTCGGCGGCACGCCCTCGCCGGGCACGCTCCTGCTGCAGCGCATCGGTGGCCGCCTCGATCGTGCCCGCCGTCGGCTCCCCCTCGATCCCCGCCGCCGTCGCATGGGCCGCGATCGCCCGATCCAGATCGCGAACGGCCGCCTCCGCCTCGGCGATGGCGCCGTCCAGATCGACGGAGCGCGCCTGCGCGGGCGCTGCGGCGGCACGCCCCCGGGCGGCGAACGCGAGGGCGGCGAGGATCGCCGCGGCGCCGGCGGCGATCGCGCCACCGACCGCATGCCCCAGCGCGAAGGCGATCCCTGCCGCGACGAGAAAGAGCGCCGCGCCGAGCGCCGCCACGCGCGAAACGCCGGCCGTAGGCGAGCCCTGCGACTCACGGGCGAGCCGCTGATCGCGGAGCGCTTCGAGCCGCCGCGCCGCCCCAGCCCTCTCCTCTCTGGCCGCCTTCAGCTCGGCGAGCGCCGGCCCTCGATCCAGCGCGGAGTCCGCGCCCAGCCCCTGAAGCAGGTCCCGCTTCTCCGCGACCTCCGCCTGCAGGTCGGCGAGACGCTCGCGGCGAGCCGCCTGCGCACCTTCCTCGCGGCGGACCGCGGCGCAAGCCGGGGAGAGCGCGATCGACTCGATGCGCGGGTCGCGCGAGAGTCCGCTGCGCTCGGCGGCGATCGTCGCTGCCTCGGCGTCGCGGCCGGCATCGTCCACGCGGAGCCTGGCCAGTCCGTCGGCCGCCGCGTCGAACCGGGAGAGGAGGTCGTGTGCGAGCGGCATCTCCGGTGGAGGTGGAAGGCCGGCCAGCGCCGCCGCCGCCTCCTTCCGCTGCAGCTCCGTCTCCCAGAGCGCGAGGAGGTCCCCATTGCGCGACGCCCGCCGCGCCGCCGCCTCGCGCGAGCCCTCCGCCTCTAGGATCGCGGCCCTCAGGCGCTCCTCCTCCAACATCAGGCCCTCGTGTCCCCGTGCCCGTGCCCTGGCCTCCTTCAGCTCGCCCTCCAGCCGCGCGATTTCCTTGGCCAGGTCCCGCACCTTGCCGCTGCGAGGTCCCAGCTCCGCCGACCGGATGGCGTCGAGTTGGGCCTTCAGCGCCGACGCCGATCGCCCGGCGCCGGAGAGCGACGAATCGAAGAGGCGCAGCTCCATCTCGGGGCCGGTCAGCCCCGAGAAGTCCGCGAGCTCGTCGAGCCCGAACGCGAAGACGTTGCGGAAGAGCTGGCCGTCCATGCGCCGGAAGAGGTCGTCGAGATCGGCCTGGCTCCCGATCGCTCCACCTGGGAGGACGACCCGCAGGTCCCGCTTGCCCGTCCCCTTCCGCTCGATGCGCACGGGCCCTTTGGGACCCTCCAGCTCGACCCACCCGCCGAACGCGCCTCCTCGCAGCGGCTCGTGGGCGCCGTCGCCTCCTCTGCCGAAGCCAAAGAGCAGGCAGCGGACGAAGTCGTGGAGCGTGGTCTTGCCCGCCTCGTTGGGGCCGACCACCAGGTTCAAGCCCAGCGCCGGCGCGTGGTGCAGGTCGCGATGGACGCCGAAGCCGTCGATGTAGAACTGGCGCAGGATCATCCCTCCACCTCCAGTCGCTCGAGCGCGTCGAGCTCGACCTCGCGCAGGAGCGACTCCAGCTCCTCGTCGGCGAGCGGATCGATCACCTTGGCGAGGGCGGGCCCGCGCAGCTTGCCGTCCACCTCCTGGGCGAGATTCCGCATCGCGTCCGGATCGCGGGCGATCGCGTCGATCCGCCGCAGGATCTCCCCGGCGAGATCGTCCCGATCGGCGATCCGGTCCCGATCGACCTCGGGGCGCGTTCCCCGCTCCAGCCGCTCCCAGCGGATCCAAGGCGAACGAGCGGACGTCTCCTCGTTCAACGACTCCTGCAGCTCCTCGCACCGCCTCCCCAGCTCGTGGTGGAGCGGGCCCCTGCCGGTGAGATTCGCCCGGACCAGGAGCCCCTCGCAGCCCGGGACGTCCGCCGCCTGCAGCGCAGCGTCGACCAGCGCGCCCTGCACCGAGGGCAGGTCGTCGTGGCCGGCGATGTCCACGGCCACCGTGGCGAAGAGGATCGGAGCCAGCGGCACGAACTCCACGTCTCGCACCGAGTCGTCCACTACGTGGACCAGCACCGCGCCCTTCGGCCCCTGCTCCGACGGCTTGAAGCTGCGGCCCTGCAGGTTGCCGGGGTACTGGGCCCAGGTCCCGCCGCGCAGGAGCGTCGCCCGGGTGTGCACGTGACCGAGCGCCCAGTAGTCGAGGCCCGCCGCCTCCAGATCGGCGAGCGTGCAGGGGGCGTAAGGATCGTGCCCCTGCTGGCCCTCGACGTTGCAATGGAGCACGCCGACGTGGAGGCCGGGCTCTGGGCCACGGCGATACAGGCGGGCCAGGTTGGCCTTCTCCTCCCGCTTCGAGAAGCTGATCCCGTGCACGGTCGCGATCCGCGTGCCGCCGCGCTCCACCGGCACGGACTCCACCTCGCCGGCGGCGAAGACGTGGACCCCGTCTCGAACTTCGCCCCCGGCCTCGCCCACGGGATCGTGGTTGCCGTGGACGACGAACGCCCGGATACCCTTCGAGTGCAGCCGCCCCAGGCCCTGACGGAACCGGACCTGGGCCCGCAGGCCCCGCTCGATCCCGTCGTAGACGTCCCCGGCGAGGACCACGAACGCGACCCCTCGATCGATCGCCGTCTCGACCAGGCGATCGAAGGCGACCAGCGACGCCTCGCGGAGCTGCCTCGCCAGCTCCGGCTGGTCGACCGACAGGCCCTCGAACGGCGTGTCCAGGTGGAGATCGGCGGCGTGCAGGAACGTGAACGTCGACATGCGCGGCAGCCTACACCGCCACCCCGACATTCGACCCTTGGTTCTCGAGGTGGCGTTCGCGGCGATGGCCGCGGTCGTGGGGCTCGATCCGACCCGCGAGCGGATCTATGGTGATTTACTGCTGCGCTCGTGGGGTGACGCGGCGCAGCGCGTGATGGAGGCGCTCATGTAGATGTCTTCGGGCAAATACGAATTTCAGAGCTAGTTCGCGCGACAGTACATCCAGCAAGGGCTCGAAAGCGGGCTCACACGAGGCCGGGACGAGGGCCGGGAAGAAGGCCGCGAGGAGGGCCGCGCGCTCGCGACCGCCCAGGCGATCACGGTCCTCACCACGCGCGGACTCCCGATGACCGAGGAGCAGCGGGCGAGGGTCCTGACGACCGAAGACCTTCCGACGCTGGAGCAATGGCTCCGGCAGTCGATCCATGCCGAACCGGTGGACCGCCTGCTCGGGTCCGACCCTCCCAGGTAGCGCGGACTCCCCCTCCTGCCGACGCGGGTAGGTGTTGTCCCGCCGGGAAGCGGGTGTTAGAAGCCCGACGCGACGAACGGCAGGAGGATCTAGGATGGTCGGAACGCGCAGCCTGCTCCGGCGAGGCCTCGGCGCCTGGAGCCCGGGGGCGCAGCCGCCATCCCACGACCCCGAAGACCTGCGCGCCGCCCTGGAGCGCCTGGGATCTCCGGTGTCGATCGTCGACTCGGGGGGCCGGCAGGCCCTGGGATCCGGCGGCGTCGGCAAGCTGGGGGCGTCCCCGACCTCGAGCGAGCTCCCGCTGCTGGCCCACGTGCCGGCGCTCCTCCCGGACCAGCTCGGAGATCCCGACTTCCGCCGCGCCCACGGCGTGCGCTTCGCCTACGTGGCGGGCGAGATGGCGAACGGCATCGCCTCCGAGGAGCTGGTCGAGGCCATGGCCCGGGCCGGGATGCTCGGCTTCTTCGGCGCGGCGGGGCTGCCGCCGGCGCGGGTCGAGCAAGCGATCCTCCGCCTGAAAGGCCTAGGCGACCTCCCCTACGGCTTCAACCTGATCCACAGCCCGTCGGACGTGGCCCTCGAGGCCGCCCACGCCGATCTCTTCCTCCGCCACGGGATCCGCCTGGTCTGCGCCTCCGCCTACCTGGATCTCACGCTGCCGCTGGTGCGCTACCGCGTCGCCGGGATCCGGCGCGGGCCCGGAGGCGAGGCGATCGCGCCCAACCGCGTGATCGCCAAGGTGTCGCGGGCGGAGGTGGCGCGGAAGTTCCTGTCGCCGCCGCCGGAGCGCTTCCTGAAGGAGCTGGTGGACGCCGGCGAGATCACCGCGGAGCAGGCGGAGTTGGCCCGCACCATCCCCGTGGCGGAGGACGTGACCGCCGAGGCGGACTCCGGCGGCCACACCGACAACCGCCCGTTGGTGGTGGTCCTCCCCGCGATCCAGGCGCTGCGCGACGAGCTCCATGACGAGCACCGCTACGCCGTGCGCCCGAGGGTCGGCGCGGCGGGCGGCATCGCCACGCCGGCCGGGGTCGCCGCCGCCTTCTCGCTCGGCGCCGCCTACGTGGTCACCGGCTCGGTGAACCAGGGCTGCCGCGAGGCGGGCACCTCCGATCTCGTGCGGCAGATCCTCGCCGACGCGACGAGCACCGACGTCGCCATGGCGCCCGCGGCGGACATGTTCGAGATGGGCGTCAAGGTGCAGGTCCTCGCCAAGGGGACGATGTTCGCCGTGCGCGCCGCGAAGCTCTACGAGCTGTACCGCGCCCACGACGGCCTCGACGCCCTGCCCGCCCAGGCGCGCACGGAGCTGGAGCAGAAGTACTTCCGCTGCACGCTCGAGGAGGCGTGGGAGGGCTGCAAGACCTTCTTCGCCGTGCGGGATCCGGCGCAGATCGAGAAGGCCGAGAAGGATCCACGCCACAAGATGGCGCTGGTCTTCCGTTCGTACCTGGGGCGCGCCTCGGGGTGGGCGAACGAGGGCGTCGCCGATCGCCGCATCGACTTCCAGATCTGGTGCGGCCCCGCGATGGGCGCGTTCAACGAGTGGGCGAAGGGATCCTTCCTCGCCGACTGGCGCGAGCGCCGCGCGGTGCCGGTGGCGAAGAACCTCCTCGCCGGCGCCGCCGTCCTCACGCGGATCGCGGCGCTGCGGGCGCAGGGCGTGGCCATCCCCTCCGAGCTCGAGCGGTTCGCGCCGCGCACCGAAGCCGAGCTGGACGCGATGTCCGCGCCCGTCGCCGACGAGCCTGCGCCGGAGCACGAGCCGGCGGCGCGGCGCTCCGTGGGGAACGCGCCGGAGCCCATCGCCATCGTGGGGATGGCGGCGCTCTTTCCGAAGGCCGCGGATCTCGAGTCCTACTGGCGCCTCGTGCGCACCGGCGTCGACGCGGTGGGGCCGATCCCCGAGAGCCACTTCTCGCTGGCCGACTACCACGACGCCGACCCCAAGGCGCCCGACAAGATCTACACGACCCGCGGCGCCTTCCTCGATCCGGTCTCCTTCGATCCCACCGAGTTCGGGATCCCGCCGAGCATCCTCGAGGCCACCGACACCTCGCAGCTGTTGGGCCTGGTGGCGGCGAAGAAGGCGATGGACGACGCGGGCTACGGCGACGGCGTGGAGTGGGATCGCAGCCGCGCCTCGGTGTGGCTCGGCGTCACCGGCACCCAGGAGCTCGTGATCTCCCTCGGCGCCCGCCTCGGGCACCCCAGGTGGAGGAGCGCGCTGCGCGACGCCGGCGTGCCGGAGGACCAGGCCGAGGAGGTCGTGGAGCGGATCGGGCGATCCTACGTGGGCTGGCAGGAGAGCTCGTTCCCCGGGCTGCTGGGCAACGTGGTGGCGGGGCGCATCGCCAACCGCCTCGACTTCGGCGGCACCAACAGCGTGGTGGACGCGGCCTGCGGCAGCTCGCTGTCGGCGATCCACACGGCCTGCATGGAGCTGTGGACCGGCAAGTCGGACCTCGTCCTCACTGGAGGTGTCGACACCATCAGCGACATCTTCATGCACATGTGCTTCTCGAAGACGCCGGCGCTCTCCCCCACCGGGGATGCGCGGCCCTTCGACGCCAAGGCGGACGGCACCATCCTCGGCGAGGGGATTGGGATGGTGGTGCTGAAGCGCCTCTCCGACGCGGAGGCGGCGGGCGATCGCATCCACGCCGTGATCCGCGGCGTGGGCACCTCGAGCGACGGCCGCGCCAAGAGCATCTACGCCCCGGTGCCCGAGGGGCAGGCGCGGGCGCTGCGGGCGGCGTACCGCCACGCGGACGTGAGCCCCCGCACCGTGCAGCTCGTGGAGGCCCACGGCACCGGCACCAAGGCCGGGGACGCCGCGGAGGTGAAGGCGCTCTGCACCGTGTACCGCGAGGCGAGCGACGACCTCGGCTGGGCCGCCCTCGGCTCGGTGAAGTCGCAGATCGGCCACACCAAGGCGGCGGCGGGAGCGGCGGGGCTGATCAAGGCGGCCCTGGCGCTGGAGCACAAGGTGATCCCGCCCACGATCAAGGTGGAGACGCCGAACCCCGCCCTCGGCATCGAGGAGAGCGCGTTCCACCTCTCCACCGAGGCGCGGCCGTGGCTCTCTCCCGGCGATCACCCGCGGCGGGCGGCGGTGAGCGCCTTCGGCTTCGGCGGCAGCAACTTCCACGCGATCGTGGAGGAGTACCGCCCGCGGCGCGAGGCGCCGGCCTGGGACGGGTCGGTGGAGCTGGTGACGCTCTGCGCGGACGACCGGGCCGGCATCGCCGCCGAGCTGGATCGCCTCGAGGCGTGTGCGGAGCTCGCCGAGTTCGCGGCCCGTTCGCGCGCCACCTTCCGGCCGCAGGCGCCGTGCCGGCTCGCCCTGGCGGTGGAGCGCGGCGCGGACCCGTCTGCGCTCGCCGCCCGCGCGAAGGCGCGGATCGAGAAGGGGCCCGGCGGCGCCGACGGGATCTTCTTCGGCGAGGGGCAGCCGGACGGGAAGCTCGCCTTCCTCTTCCCGGGTCAGGGCGCGCAGTCGGTGGGCATGCTCCGCGACCTCGCGGTCGTCTTCCCCGAGATGCTCGCCTCCCTCGAGGACGCGGGCGAGGTGGCGGAGGCGATCCACCCGCCGCCGACCTTCGACGCCGCCGTGCGCGAGGCGCGGGCGGCGTTCCTCACCCGCACCGAGAACGCGCAGCCCGCGCTCGGCGCGGTGGAGCGCGGCGCCCTCGGGATCCTGCGCCGCTTCGGCGTCCGCCCCGACGCGACGGCGGGCCACAGCTTCGGCGAGCTGGTCGCGCTCCACGCGGCGGGCCGGGTCTCGTCCGCGGATCTGGCGGCGATGGCGAAGGCGCGCGGCGCGCTCATGGCCGGCGACGGAGGCGATCGCGGCTCGATGCTCGCGGTGCATGCGCCCCTCGCCGACGTGGAGGCGATGATCGCCGAGGAGGAGCTCGACCTCGTCCTCGCCAACCGGAACACGCCGACGCAGGGCGTGATCTCGGGGGCGAGGGCGGCGATCGATCGGGCCGCCGAGGCATGCAAGAGCCGCGGCCTGCGCTGCACCAGGCTCGAGGTCGGCGCGGCGTTCCACAGCCCTCTGGTGAGCGACGCGGCGGACGGCTTCGCCGAGGCGCTGGCGCCCGTGGAGCTCTACCCGGGGTCGGCGCGGGTCTTCGCCAACTCCACCGCCTCCGTCTACCCGGACGACGCCGACGAGGCCCGCGAGCTCCTCGCCCGCCAGCTCGCCAGGCCGGTGCGCTTCGCCGAGATGGTGCAGGCGATGTGGGCCGACGGCGTGCGCACCTTTGTCGAGGTGGGACCGAAGGCGATCCTCACCGGCCTGGTCCGCGCGAACCTCGGCGACGCCGCCCACCGCGCGTTCGCCCTCGACGCGAGCGGCGGGAGGAAGGGCGGGATCTTCGACCTCGCCGCGCTCCTGGCCGCCCTCACCGCCGAGGGGAGGACGGTCCGCCTCGAGGAGTGGCAGGCCGTCGCGGCACCGCCAAGGGGCGCGAGGAAGCGCAGCGCGCCGCGGATGTCGATCCCGCTCTCCGGCGCCAACTACCGGGCGCCGCAGCCGGAGCTCCCTCCGTCCCGCTTCGCCAATGGGGTCTCGGATAGGGCGGGCCTCTCTCCTGCCACCCCGGCGCCGGGAACCGCCGCCGCTTCGGCGCCCGTGGGGCTCCTCCCTCCTCCCTTCGTTTCCGGGGCACCGGCGCCCGTCGCCGGCCCGCTCCCTCCTCCGCCCTTCGCATTCCAGGCATCGGGGCCCGCCGTCGTTTCGGCGACCTATCCCCGTCCGCCAGCAGAGTTCCCGCTCCCGGAGCATTCGATGAGCCACGGTACGCTTCCCCCTTCGCCCTTCCTCTTCGAGGCGCTGCGCGCCAACGGCGAGAGCCTGCGCGCGCTCCAGCACCTCCAGGAGCAGACCGCCCTGCTGCACCAGCGCTTCCTCGAGGGGCAGGCCGCGGCGCAGGCGAGCTTCCACGCGCTGCTCCAGGGGCAGCAGCGCCTCGTGGAACAGGCGATCTCCGGGGCGCCGATGGAGATGGCCGCGCCCGCCGCGTGGGCGCCGCCTCCCTATGCGCCGCCGATGCAGCCTGCCCCCGCCGCGCCGGCGCTCGGGTTCGCTCCCGTGCAGAACCCATACACGCATGGTGTGCCTGCCCCGGCGCAGCCGTACGCCCCGCCTGCCCCCGCGTACCAGCCGGCCGCCGCACCGGCGCAGCCGTACTTCGCCGCCCCGCCTCAGGCCCACGCACCGATCGCCGCTCCGATGCCGAGCGCGCCCGCCGAGGCGCAGGCCCACGCCCCGGTCGCCGCTCCGACGCCTCCCACGCCCGCCGCCCCGCTACAGGAGCCGCACCGCGCGAACGGCACCCCGGCACCTGCGCAGCAGAAGGCGGCGAACGTCACCGTCCTCAAGTCGCGGAGCCAGCCTGCGATCGACGTGACGGCCGTGCTGCTCGCCGTCGTGGCGGACGCCACCGGCTACCCCACCGAGATGCTCGAGCTCGACATGGACATGGAGTCCGACCTCGGCATCGACTCGATCAAGCGGGTGGAGATCCTGTCCATGCTCTCCAAGCGGGTGCCCGACGCGCCCGCGGTGGATCCCGAGCACCTTGGCGGCCTGCGCACGCTGCGGCAGGTCCTCGAGTTCGTCTCCCCCGGCCAGTCCGGCGCCAAGGCGTCCGGCGCTACGGCCGAGGCAGAGAGCGAGGCACAAGGGGCCGCGCAACTAGCGTATCGGGACGTCGTCGCCGTCCGGCTGGCGCCGGGGAGCGCGAAGTCGTTCCCGGTGCAGGGTCGCGTCCTCGTCGCCGAGGACGATGCGGGCCTCGGAGCCGCGCTGGTGGGCTCCTTGCGCCGGCGGGGCGCCGACGCGGCCCTCCTCTCCGGCCCGGCCGACCTCGAAGCCGCCGCAGCGCTGGTGGTGGTGGGCGACGATCGTCCCGACCGGATCCATGACGCCTTCCTCCACGTGCAGGCCGCAGCGCCCGCGCTGCGCGCGGCGGGCGAGAGGGGAGCGGCCCTGCTCGCCACAGTCTCGCGGCGCGACGGCGCATTCGGCAGGGCCGACGCTCTCGCCGGCGGACCGCTCCAGGCGGGCCTCGCCGGCCTCGCGAAGACCGCGGCGCAGGAGTGGCCAGAGGTGCGGTGCCGCGCGCTCGACGTGTCGGCCTCGTGGCCGATCGAGGAGGCGGCGGAGGCCGTCGCCGCCGAGCTCTGCGATGACGGTCCGCGCGAGGTGGGGCTCGGCCCCGCCGGCCGGCTCGGCCTCTCCTTCGCCGACCGCTCCGCGCTCCCGTCGGCGGACGAGATCCGCCTGGACCAAGGCGCGCTCGTCGTCGTCACAGGGGGCGCACGGGGCGTCACCGCAGCTTGCACCATCGAGCTCGCGAAGGCCCGCCGCCCCGCCCTGCTCCTCCTGGGTCGATCGCCGCTTCCCGGCGACGAGCCGGCGTGGCTCGAAGGCGCCGCGGACGAGGCGGCGATCAAGAAGGCGCTCCTCGAGCACGGCTTCCCCGGCGAGCGCCCCACCCCGCGGAAGCTCGGCGACGCGTGCCGGAAGATCCTCGCCGAGCGCGAGGTGCGCGAGACCCTCGCCGCCCTCGAAGGCGCCGGCGCCCGGGTGCTCTACCGCTCTGTGGACGCGCGGAGTCGAGACGAGGTGCGCGCCGCGGTGGACGAGGCGCGCGCCGCCTTCGGCCCGGTGCGAGGCGTGGTGCACGGAGCAGGCGTGCTCCGCGACAAGCGCATCGAGGAGAAGAGCCTCGAGGATTTCCTCGAAGTGTGGAGCACGAAGGTCGACGCCCTCGAGATCCTGCTCGACGTCGTCGGCGAAGACGATCTGGCGTTCCTCGCGCTCTTCACGTCGGTGACCGGCCGCTTCGGCCGCCGGGGCCAGTGCGACTACGCCGCCGCCAACGAGGCCCTCACCGGGATCGCGCTCAGGGAGGCACAGCGGCGGCCGTCGTGCAACGCCATCGCCTTCGACTGGGGCCCCTGGGAGGGCGGGATGGTGACGCCCGCCCTGCGCCGCGAGTTCGAGAAGGAGGGCATCGGCCTCATCCCGCTGGCCGCCGGCGCATCGCTCTTCGCCTCCGCCGTCGTAGGCCAGCGGCAAGGCGCCGTGGAGCGCGTGATCGGCGCGGGCTTCCCCGACGGCGAGGCCCCTCCCGAAGCGCTGGGGACGCTGCTGTCCTGCCGCAAGATCGATCCGGCGATCGATCGCTACCTGGACGATCACCGCCTCGCGGGCCAGGCCGTGCTCCCGGTCGCGATGATGACCGAGCTCTTTGCCGCGGCCGCCAAGGACGCGACGGGCGCGGCTCCACTCGCCGTCGAGGAGTTCCGCCTGTTCAAGGGCGTGGTCCTCGAGGACGATCCCGTCGCCTTGGGCGTGTGGTGCGCTGGCGAGGCGCCGCACGGCGACGGCCTGCGCCTGGAGCTCGAGCTGCGCGGCGAGGCCGATCGCGTGCACGCCCGGGCGGCGGTGATCGTCGGGTCGCGCGAGCCAGCGCCTCTCGCCACGCCGCCCGCCGTCTGCGCGAAGTCGGAAGACGGCGCCTCCCTCTACCGGGAGCGGAAGCTCTTCCACGGCCCCCGCTTCCACGCGATCGACTCTGTCGAAGTCCTGGAGGACGACGGGATCGTCGCCACGCTGCTGTCGGCTCCCACCAAGGATCTTTGGATCGAAGGCGGACAGGCAGAGCCCTTCGCGATCGATCCCCTGGCGCTGGATGGGATCTTCCAGCTCGCCGTGCTCACCTGCCGGCGCCGCTTCGGCGCGCCTTCGCTCCCGAGCCGCTACGAGCGCTTCGCCCAGCACGTCGACGCGCTCCCGCCTCGCGTGAGAGCGCGTCTCACCGTGACGGAGGCGGACGAGTCCCGCCTCGTCGCGGACTGCGAGCTCTTCGCCGAGGACGGCGCCCTCGTGGCGAGGCTGGAGGGCTACGTCTGCACGGTGTCCGCCTCCCTCGAGGCGGCCTACGCCCCCGCCGCCCAGAAGGCGCGGCCGGCGCGCGGAAAGCGCAAGCCGAGAGGAGCGGCCGGTGGTTGATGCGGTCGGCCCGCGGGCCATCGCCATCGTCGGCGCCGCGGGCAGGTTCCCGGCGGCGGAAGACCTCGACGCCCTGTGGCGGCTCGTGGCGTCGCGGGGGAGCGCGATCCGGGAGGTGCCGCCGGGGCGCTGGCCCGTGGAGCCCGGCGAGCTCCTGGATCCCTCCGGCGCACCCGATCGGCTGATCTCCACCCGCGGCTGCTTCCTCGATCCCTTCGACTTCGACGCGAGCGGCCTCGGCCTCGACGCCGGGCTCTTCGACGAGCTGGATCCCCTCCACCGCCTCGCGGTCTCCGTAGGGGTGGACGCCTTCCGCAGCGGCGGCGTGTCGATCGATCGCGCGCGCACGTCGGTGGTCCTGGCGAACATCCTCCTTCCCACCGAGGCGCTCTCGCGGCACACCCGCGCCGAGGCGGGTGGCGTCTTCGCGGACGGCGGCGCGCATCCGCTCGATCGCGCTCCCGCCGCGCTCCCCGCGTCGCTCCTCGCCACCAGCCTGGGCCTCGGCGGCGGCAGCTACACCCTGGACGCGGCGTGCGCGTCGTCGCTCTACGCGATCCACCTCGCCTGCCTCGAGCTGGAGGCGGGGCGCAGCGACGCCGTGCTCGCCGGCGGCGTCTCCCGACCCCAGGCGCTCTATACGCAAGTCGGCTTCAGCCAGCTCCAGGCGCTCTCGCCGAGCGGGCGCTGCCTCCCCTTCGACGGCCGGGCCGACGGTCTCGTGGTCGGCGAGGGCGCGTGCATCTTCCTGCTGCGGCGCCTCGAGGACGCGGTGCGGGACGGCGCGCCGATCCTCGGCGTGATCCGCGGGATCGGCCTGTCCAACGACGTGGGGGGCAGCCTCCTCTCGCCGGAGAGCGAGGGGCAGCTCCGGGCGATGCGGGCGGCGTACGCCCAGGCGGGCTGGCGCCCAGCCGACGTCGATCTGATCGAGTGCCACGGCACCGGAACCCCCCGCGGCGACGAGGTGGAGCTGTCCAGCCTGCGGGCGCTCCGCTCGGAGCCGGGCGATCCGGGCTGCGTGGTGGGATCGGTGAAGTCCAACGTGGGGCACCTCCTCACGGCGGCGGCGGCCACCGGGCTCGCCAAGGTGCTCCTCTCCCTCCGCGAGGAGACGCTCCCGCCGACGGCGGGGTTCGCCGCCGCCACGGCGTCGCCGGGCCTCGCGGGGCCCTTGCGGATCCTCGAGTCGCCCGAGCCGTGGCCGGCGCGCGAAGACGGAACGCCCAGGCGCGCGGCGGTCTCCGCCTTCGGCTTCGGCGGCATCAACGCCCACCTCCTGGTGGAGGAGTGGAGCGCCACGGCGAACACGAGCGCCCCGCTCGCCGCCGAAGCCGCGAAGCCGGCGATCGCCATCGTCGGCCTCGCCGCACGCTTCGGCGGGCTCGGCGATCTGGCGGCGTTCCGGGAGGCGACCTTCCGCGGCGAGCCCGCGCTGAGGGCCCACCCTGACGATCCCGACGCGCCTCATGGCGCCTGGATCGATCGCCTCGACGTCCCGGTGGGCCGCTACCGGATCCCGCCCAAGGAGCTCCCCTCGCTCCAGCCCCAGCAGCTCCTCGCCCTCGAGGCGGCGGTGTCCGCGATGGACGACGCCGGCGGCCTGGCGGGCAGCGACAAGCTGCGCGCCGGGGTGCTCGTGGGCCTGGGCCTCGATCCGGCCACCACGCACTTTCACCTCCGGTGGATCCTGCGCTCACGTCTTCGCGAGGAGGCCCGCGCCGCCGGCCGCCAGGTGGACGAGGCCGCGCTCGACGCCGAGGTGGAGGCGCGCCTCCCCTCCCTCGGCCCCGCCCTCGACGCCGCCCGCACGCTGGGCGCCCTCGGCGGCGTGGTCGCCGGCCGCATCGCCCGCGAGCTGCAGCTCGGCGGCCCGAGCTTCTCGGTGGCGGCGGACGGCGCCTCGGGCCTCCGCGCCCTCGAGGTGGCGACGCGCCTGCTGCAGGCCGGCGACGTGGACGCGATGGTGGTGGGCGCCGCCGATCTCGCCCACCCCGGCGGATCGCCAGGCTCGCCCGCCGCGCCCTTCGATCGCGACGCCGCCGGGGTGGCGCCTGGCGAGGGCGCCGCCGCCGTGGTCCTTCAGCGGCTGGAGGACGCCGAACGCAGCGGGCGCCGGATCTACGCCGTGCTCGGCGGCGTCGGCGCCGCCGGCGGCGGCACGCCCGGGGATCCTGCTTCCGAGTCGATCGTCCGCTCGGCCCTCGAGAGGGCGTGGGCCGACGCGGGCCTCCCGCCCGAGGACGCGTCCCTCGTGGAGGCGAACGGCAGCGGCGAGCCTGCACAGGACGCCGCCGAGGGCCGCGCGCTCCGCACGTTCTTCTCGAAGGCGAACGGCGACGCGCCCACGATCGCCCTCGGCTCGGCGAAGGCGGTGATCGGCCATGTGGGCGCCGCGTCTGGCCTCGCCTCGATCGTCAAGGTCGCCCTCGCCCTCTTCCACGAGATCCTCCCGCCGCTCCCGGGCTTCCGGGAGCCTGCCGATCCAGCGTGGGAGGGCTCCTCGTTCCACGTGCCCCGCGAGGCCCAGGCCTGGCTGCGCAACAAGGTGGACGGACCGCGCACCGCAGGTGTCTCCTCCTTCGGCGGCGACGGCACCTGTCTCCACGCGGTCCTCCGGGGGGTCGATCGTCCGGCGGATGCCCACCGGCGCGAGCGGGCCAGGCCCCTGGGCGATCGCGGCGTCGGCCTCTTCGTCTGCCGCGCGGCCGACGCGGGCGGCCTCGAGCGACGGATCGCCCAGCTGCGCGATCACCTGCGCCGCGAAGCGCCGATCGAGCTGCTCGCGGCGGCGTGGCACAGAGACCATGCCGCCGACGAAGGCGAGCGGGTGCGGGCCGTGGCAGGCTCCGGCCCCGACGAGATTCTGCGGCAGCTCGATCGCCCCGGCCTCGATCGCGTCGACGGCGACGTGGCCTTCGTTTTCCCCGGCTCCGGGAACCACTACGTGGGCATGGGCCGGTCGTTGGGCGCGCTCTTCCCCGAGGTCATCCGCGCCCTCGACGCCAAGACCGATCACCTGCTCGATCAGACGATGCAGGCCTGGTTCGCGCCGTGGCGCACGTCGTGGGCGAAGGGCGCGGAGCGCGCCGCCGCCCAGGCGCTGGCGCGGGAGCCCGCGCGGATGATCCTCGGGCAGGTCGCCTACGGCGTGGCCATGAGCGACGTCGTGCGCTGGCTGGGCGTCGAGCCCCGCGCCTTCCTCGGCTACAGCCTCGGCGAGACCGCGGCGAACTTCGCCTCCGGCTCCTGGCACGACCGCGACGGGATGTTCGCCCGCACCCTCGCCTCGCCCCTCTTCCGCGACCGGCTCTCCGGCGCGTGCGAGGTGGCCCGCGAAGCGTGGGGCGTGGAGGCTGCGGACTGGAAGGTAGCGGTGACGAACCGCGCCGCCGACGACGTCCGCGGCGCCCTGCAGGGGACCGCTGCGCTCCTCATCGTCAACGCGCCCGGCGAGTGCGTGATCGGCGGCAGGAGGGCCGACGTGGACGAGACGGTGCGCCGCCTCGGCTGCGAGGCGCTCTCCCTCGAGGGCGTGCCCACCGTCCACTGCGATCTCGTCGACGCGGTGGCCGACGACTACCTGCGCCTGCACGTGCAGCCCACCGATCCGCCTCCTGCCTTCCGCTTCTACAGCTGCGGCTGGGGCGAGCGCTTCACCCCGACGCCCGAGTCGGCGGCGGAGTCGATCCTCGCCAACGCCACCCGGGGCTTCGACTTCCCGAAGGTCGTGGAGGCGGCGTGGCGGGACGGCGCCCGCGTCTTCGTGGAGCTGGGTCCGCAGGCCTCCTGCACCCGCATGATCGGACGCATCCTGGCGGGCAGGGAGCACCTCGCCGTCTCCGTCTGCCACCGCGATCTCGATCCAGCCCGCTCGATCTTGCAGGCCCTCGCGAAGCTCGCCGAGGCCGGCGTCCCCGTGGATCTCGAGCCGCTCTACGGCGAGGACGGCGGCATCGAGCTCTTCGGCGACGCGCCCCGCGGTCCGACCGTCGCCGTGCCGATCCGAACGTCGGTCCCTTCGCTCCCGCGGATCGGCGGTACACCTCCTTCCCCGATGTCCATGCCCGAAGAACTCGAACGCACCGCACCCGCCCTCCGAGCGCCGCACGCACCCGGGAGCGCCATGCCTGCCCAGGTGCTCGTCCACGAGCTGGGCGCCCTCGCCAACGGCGTCCTCTCGGGAGCGCTGGCGAACACCCGCACCCACGCCGCGTTCGTCGCGGCGTCGCACGGCGCGATGGCGCTGCAGCAGATGGCGCTCTCGCAGGACGCGATGCTGCGACGGCTCGTCCCCGCTGCGCCCGTCTCGCCTGCAGCTCCCGTGGCCCCCGCCCCGCCCGTCGCGCCCGTCGCGCCCCTCGCGCCCGTGGCTCCCGCCGCGCCCGTCGCGCCCCTTGCGCCCGTGGCTCCCGCCGCGCCCCTGGCCTTCGACCGCGATCTATGCATGGAGTTCGCCGTGGGCTCCCTCGCGAAGGTGCTCGGCCCCGCCTTCGCCGAGGTCGACTCCTTCCCGTCCCGCGTCCGCCTCCCCGACGAGCCGCTGATGCTCTGCGATCGCATCGTCTCGGTGGAGGGCACCCTCGGCGCCCTCGCGCGCAGCCGCTGCGTCACCGAGCACGACGTGCGCCCCGGCGCCTGGTACCTGGACGGCGGGCGCGCGCCGGTGTGCATCAGCGTCGAGGCCGGCCAGGCCGATCTCTTCCTCTGCGCCTACGCCGGCATCGATCTCCTCACCCGCGGCGAGCGCGTCTACCGCCTGCTCGACGCCCAGGTGATCTTCCACCGCGATCTGCCGCGCGAAGGCGAGACCATCCGCTACGACATCCGGGTCGATCGCTTCATCCGCCAGGGCGAGACCCACCTTCTCTTCTTCGAGTTCGACGGGACCATCGACGGCGAGAAGCTGATCACCATGCGCGGCGGCTGCGCCGGCTTCTTCAGCCCGCGGCAGCTCGCCAGCGGCCGCGGGATCGTGGGCGAGCTCCCCGACACCAGGCCCCCGCGCAGGCTCCTCGCCGACGGCAGCCCCACCGCAGCCTTCGAGCCCCTCGTCCCGACCCGCCGCGAGACCTTCCACGACGACGCGATCGAGGCCCTGCGCCGCGGAGACGCCGAGACGTGCTTCGGCCCGCTCTTCGAAGGCATCATCCTGCCGCCGGCGCTTAGGCTGCCCGGCGGCAGGATGAAGCTCGTCGACCGGATCGTCGAGCTGGATCCCGAGGGCGGCCGCTACGGCCTCGGCACCATCACCGGCGAGGCGGACGTCGCGCCCGACGCGTGGTTCCTCACCTGCCACTTCGCCGACGATCCGGTGATGCCAGGCACGCTCATGTACGAGTGCTGCCTGCATACGCTGAGAGTGCTACTCCTGCGCATGGGGTGGATCTGCGACGAGGCCGACGCGCCGGCCGATCTCCACTACGCGCCGGTGGTGGGCCAGCCGAGCAAGCTGCGCTGCCGCGGGCAGGTGACGCCCACCACCCGCAAGGCGCGCTACCGGATCGACATCAAGGAGATCGGCTACGATCCCGAGCCCTACGTCCTCGCCGACGCCTCGATGTTCGTGGACGACCTCCACGCGGTGGAGATGGAGGGCATGTCCGTCCGCATCGCAGGCCTCGACCGCGCCACCATCGAGAGGCTGTGGGCCGGGCGCGCCGCGCCCGCCGCGTCCAACGACGACGAGGCCCCCGCGGCCGACCCGGTGGAGGCGCTCTACGCCGATCCCGATCTCCTCCCCGTCACCCGCATGCCGGGCGGCAGGCCTCGGTACGAGAGGCGCCACGTGGAGGCCTTCGCCACCGGCCGCCCGTCGCAGGCCTTCGGCGTGCGGTACCGGCGCTTCGATCGCGGCAGGCTCGCGCGCCTCCCCGCCGACCCGTTCAGCTTCCTCGATCGGATCGTCCCCGAGTCGGGGATGCCGTGGAAGCTCGAGGCGGGCGCGAAGGCCCGGGCCGAGTACGACGTCCCGCCCGACGCCTGGTACTTCGACGCCAGCCGCCTCCACGCCATGCCCTACGCGGTGCTGCTCGAGGCGGCGCTGCAGCCGTGCGGCTGGCTCGCGGCGTGGCTGGGATCCGCCCTCCGCAGCGACGAACCGCTCTTCTTCCGCAACCTCGAGGGCGAGGCGATCCAACACGCCCAGGTCACCAGGGACGCGGGAACGCTCGTCACCGAGGTGCGCCTGGAGTCGGTCTCCCAGGCGGCGTCGATGATCCTGCAGGAGTTCCGCTTCACCACCCGGAACGACGCCGGCCCGATCCTCTCCGGCCTCACCCGCTTCGGCTTCTTCCCGGAGGCCGCGCTGGCACAGCAGGCCGGGATTCGCCTCCCGGACACGTGGGCGCCGCCGCCTCCCGGCAAGGGCTTCCCCATCCTCGCGACGCCACCGCTCTTCCCCGGCGATCCCGCGGAGAAGCACGCCGGCCTGGCCCTCCCCGCGGGCGCGTTCCGCCTCCTCGACCGGGTGGACTCGCTCCACCTCTCCGGAGGCCCCCACGGCCTCGGCTCCATCTCCGGCAGCAAGCAGGTGCAGCCGGGCGACTGGTTCTTCGCGGCGCACTTCCGCGGCGATCCTGTGATGCCGGGATCCCTCGGCCTCGAGGCGCTGCTCCAGCTCCTCCAGCACTGGGCCCGCGAGCGATGGCCCGGCCTCGTCCCGACCCACCGCTTCGTCTGCATGCCGGCGCCGCGCAGCCACGTCTGGACCTACCGCGGGCAGGTGCTCCCCACCGCCGACGTGATGGAGGTGTTCGCCTCCATCACCGAGGTCCACGACTCGCCCACGCCGATGGTGGTGGCAAGCGGGCACCTGTCGGCAGACGGCAAGCCCATCTACGAGATGAAGGACTTCTCGATCGCCCTCGTCCCGGAAGGCACCTGAAAGAGCCGCCATGCGCTGGTCCCGCGTCCACCTGGAATCCATCGCCTACGAGCTGCCCGAGCAGCGGGTCCGCTCCGACGATCTCGAGCGCCGCCTGGCGCCGCTCTACGACTCCCTGCGCCTCTCCGTCGGCCAGCTCGAGGCCCTCACCGGCATCCGCGAGAGGCGCTGGTGGGAGCCGGGACCGTCGATGGCGGCGAAGGCGGCCCTCGCCGGCCGCAAGGCCCTCGAACGCGCCGGCCTCCGCCCGGCCGATCTGGGCGCGGTGATCTACGGCGGCGTCTGCCGCGACAACCTGGAGCCCGCCACCGCGTGCGCCGTCGCCGAGGAGCTGGGCGCCCCGCCGGAGGCGGTGATCCTCGACGTCTCCAACGCCTGCCTCGGCATGCTGGACGGCGTCATCGACATCGCCAACCGGATCGAGCTGGGACAGATCCGCGCCGGCCTCGTGGTGGGGGCGGAGAGCGCCCGCGAGATCGTGGAGCAGTCGATCGCGCGGATGCTCGATGATCCCACCCTCGAGCGGCTTCGCCTCTGCATCGCCACGCTCACCGGCGGCTCCGGCGCCGCGGCGATCGTCCTCACCGACGCCTCGATCAGCGACACCGGCCACGCGCTCCTCGGCGCCGCGTCGCTGTCGGCGCCCGCCCACCACCGCCTCTGTCGCTGGGGCCCGGCCCACGGGCTCCTCGGCGACGGCCCCCAGGTCGCGGACACCGACGCCTCCGCGGTCCTGATCCACGGCGTGGACCTGGCGGGGCGCACTTGGCGGCGCTTCCTCGACGAGATGAAGTGGCGCCCGTCCGACGTCGATCGGGTGGTCTGCCACCAGGTGGGCTCCGGCAACCGGAGAACCCTCCTCCAGACCCTCGAGCTGCCGGACGATCGCGACTTCTCCACGTTCCCCGAGCTGGGCAACACCGGCTCCACGGCGCTGCCGATCGCCGCCGCCATGGCCGCGGAGCAGGGCTTCCTCTCGCCCGGCGATCGGGTCGGCCTGCTGGGGATCGGCAGCGGCCTGAACTGCCTGATGCTCGGAGTGCAGTGGTGAACCTGGACTACACCTTCGACCCCGCCCCCTTCCGCTCGCTCTACCCGTGGGAGGGCCGGCGGCTGGACCTGGGCGACGGGATCCGCCTGCACTACCTGGACGAAGGCCGGGGCGAGCCCCTGGTGATGCTCCACGGCAACCCCACGTGGTCGTTCCACTACCGCCACCTGGTGCACGGGCTCTCGGACCGGTACCGCGTGATCGTCCCCGATCACGTGGGCTGCGGGCTCTCGGACAAGCCCGGCGACGATCGCTACGAGTACGTCCTCGATCGGCGGGTCCGCGATCTGGACGCGCTGCTCGATCACCTGGGGCTCGACCGGAACGTCACCCTGGTGGCCCACGACTGGGGCGGCATGATCGGCCTCGCCTGGGCCCTGCGCCGCCTGGAGCGCGTGTCGCGCCTGGCGCTCTTCAACACCGCCGGTTTCGGCCTCCCGCCGGGGCGCCCGCTGCCCTGGCAGATCGCCGTGGTGCGGCGGCTCCCCCGCTTCGAGGTGCCGGTGCGCGGCTTCAACGCCTTCGTCCGCGGCGCCCTCGCCGGCTGCCCGATGCGACCGCTGGAGCCGCTCGCCCGCCGCGCGTACCTCGCGCCCTACGACTCGTGGGCGAACCGCATCGCCGTCCAGCGCTTCGTCGACGACATCCCGCTGCGGCCCGGCGATCGCAGCTTCCCGATCGTGGACGAGGTGTCGAAGAACCTCGAGCGCATCACCTCGCGCCCGGTGTTCATCGGCTGGGGCGCCCACGACTTCGTCTTCGACGACGCCTTCCTCACCGAGTGGCGCCGCCGCGTCCCCCACGCCGAGGTGCACCGCTTCGCCGACGCCGGCCACTACGTCCTGGAGGATGCCCACGAGGCGATCCTCCCGCTCCTCGGGGACTTCCTCGCGCGCACGAAGGCGGCGCCGTGACCGGGGCGCTCGCCCACCCCCGGGACGAGGCGGGCAACGTCGCCTCGCGGATGTCGGCGATGGCCCGGCTCCAGCCGGATCGCGACGCGGTGATCGTGCCGGACGGCGCCGGATGGAGGCGCCTCACCTTCGCGGGCCTGGAGCAGGAGAGCGATCGCCTCGCGTGGGGCCTCGAGGCGATCGGCGTCGGCAGGGGCGTGCGCACCGTGGTGATGGTGAAGCCGTCCCTCGAGTTCTTCTCGCTGATGTTCGCCCTCTTCAAGGCGGGCGCCGTCCCCGTGCTGATCGATCCCGGGATCGGCAAGCGCGCGCTCCTGCGCTGCCTGGACGAGGTGGAGCCGGAGGCGTTCGTGGGGATCCCCGCGGCGCACGTCGCGAGGCTGCTCTTCCCCGGCCCCTTCCAGCACGTGAGAGCCCTCGTGACCGTAGGTCGCAGGCTCGGCTGGGGTGGCCACGACCTCGCGTCCCTGCGGGAGGCCGGGGCCCGCGGCGGCCCCTACCCCGTCGCCGCGCCCGACCCCGACGATCCCGCCGCGATCCTCTTCACCTCCGGCAGCACCGGGATCCCCAAGGGCGCGGTCTACACCCACGCGATCTTCGACGCCCAGGTGCGCTCGATCCGCGATCTCTACGGGTTCCAGCCCGGCGAGGTCGACGTGGCCACGTTTCCGCCGTTCGCCCTCTTCGATCCCGCGCTGGGCGCGACGGCGGTGGTCCCGCGCATGGACGCGCGCCGCCCGGCGAGCGCGGACCCGACGGAGATCGTCCGGGCGATCGCCGAGCACGGCGCAACCAGCCTCTTCGCGTCGCCGGCGCTGCTGGACAAGCTGTCGCGACACGCCGAGCGGGAAGGGTTGCGCTTCCCCGGCCTGCGGCGGGTCCTCTCGGCCGGCGCCCCGGTGCGCCCCGACATCCTCTCCCGCATGCAGACGACGCTCGAGGAGGGCGTGGAGATCCACACCCCCTACGGCGCCACCGAGTCGCTGCCGGTGGCGAGCGTCGGGAGCCGCGAGGCGCTCGAAGCGGCGGAGGACACGGCGCGAGGAGCGGGCACCTGCGTGGGCAGGGCCGCGCCCGGTATGGAAGTGAGGATCCTGCGCATCGTCGACGAGGCGATCGCCGAGTGGTCCGACGAGCTCGTGGCGCCGCCGGGCGAGGTGGGAGAGATCGCCGTGGCCGGGCCTGTGGTGACGCCGGCCTACTACGCCAGGCCCGAGCAGACCCGCCTGGCCAAGATCCGCGAAGGGGATCGCGTGGTGCACCGCATGGGGGACCTCGGCTACTTCGACGACCGGGGCCGCCTCTGGATGTGCGGGCGCAAGAGCCAGCGCGTGAGGGCGGCCGGCGGCACGCTCTTCACCGAGAAGGTGGAGCAGATCTACAACCGGCATCCGTCGGTGCGGCGCAGCGCCCTCGTCGGCGTGCCCCACGGATCGAGCCCGGCGCGGGCCGTCCTCGTGGTGGAGCCCGAGGGGAAGGTCGACGCGAAGGCCCTCGCGCGCGAGCTGCTCGCGATGCCTTCGCCCTTCCCGATCGAGACGATCCTCGTCCACCGCGGGCGGTTCCCCGTCGACTCGCGGCACAACGCGAAGATCGAGCGGGAGCGCCTGGCCCGGTGGGCCGAGCGAAAGTTGGGAGTCGCCCATTGAGAGCGGTCGTCACGGGCGCGGGCGGTTTCCTGGGCGAGGCGCTGGTCCGCGCCCTCGTCGCCAGGGGCGATGACGTCGTCGGCCTGGTCCGGGGCGACCATCCCGGCCTGCGTTCCCTCGGCGCGACGGTGGCCCGCGGCGACGTCCGGGATCGGGAGGTGGTCACGGCGGCGTGCGTCGGGGCCGACGTCGTCTTCCACGTCGCCGCGAAGGCGGGAGGCTGGGGGCCGCGGTCGGAGTACGAGTCCACCAACGTCGGCGGAACCGAGAACGTGATCGCCGCCTGCCGCGCCGCCGGCGTCCGCGCCCTGGTCCATACGAGCACGCCGAGCGTGGTCCACGAGGGCCGGGACATCGAGGGCGGCGACGAATCGCTCCCGTACGCGACCCGCTTCCTCGCCGACTACCCGCGCACCAAGGCGGAGGCCGAGAAGCGCGTCCGCGCGGCGAACGGCCCGGACCTGCGCACCCTCGCGATCCGCCCGCACTTCATCTGGGGACCCGGCGATCGGCACCTCCTCCCCCGCCTCGTGGACCGTGCGCGCAAGGGGCGGCTGCGGCGGATCGGCTCGCGGGATCCCAAGGTGGACACCACCTATGTCGACACCTGCGTCCACGCCCACCTCCTCGCCGCGGACGCGCTCCTCGGAGGCGAGCCGGCCCGGGACGTCTACTTCGTCAGCGACGGCGATCCCCAGGGGCTGTGGTCCATGGTCGATCGGCTCCTCGCCGCCACCGGGCACGCCCCGCCTCCCGGGAGCGTCCCCGCCTGGGTGGCCCGCGCCGCCGGGTTCGCGCTCGAGGCGGCGCACCGACTCGCGAGAAGCGACGCCGAGCCCCTCATGACCCGCTTCGGCGCGTCGCAGCTCACCCACGCCCAGTGGTTCGACATCGACGCCGCCCGCCGGGACCTCGGCTTCGCACCCGTGGTCTCCATCCAGGAGGGGCTGCGGCACACCGCCGCGTGGCATGCCGACGCCCAAGGTGCAAAAGCGAATTGACCATGGGCGTCGCTCATGGTCCCATCGGCGCCCGGTGCGGGGGCTCGCCATCGCCGCCTTCGCCAAGAACCTCCAAGGAGCACCTCGTGATTCGTTTCAAGTCCTGGCTTCCTCTCGCCGTCGCGCTTCCCGCCCTCCTGGCTGGCTGCTCGGACTCCAAGGAGGAAGAGAGCCTCCCCGCCGCCCCGACGATCGAATATTTCAAGGCGGATCCAGACTCCATCGAGTTGGAGATGTACTCCAGGCTGGCGTGGGGAACCCGCGACGCGACCGCGGTTCGCATCGACGCGCTCGACGGCGACCAGGTGGACCTGGGCAACGCGAAGGCCGAGAGCGGCGTGGTCGAGGTGTACCCCACCGAGACCACCGTCTACGTGCTCACCGCCACCGGCCCCGGCGGCTCCACCAAGGCGGCGGTCTCCGTCGAGCTCGCGAAGCCGGGCAAGCCCAGGGTCTCCCTGGCGTCGAACCCCGCAGACGTGCCCTTCGGCGGATCGGCGGTCCTCACCTGGAGCGCCAGGGACGCATTCAAGGTCCAGCTCTTCGCCGGCGAGAACCCGACTCCGATCGTCGAGGAGACCGAGAAGAACCAGGGGACCGTGACGATCTCGCCCACGGTCACGACGAGCTACCGCCTGATCGCCGAGGGCGCGGGCGGCCGGTCCGTCGTCGAGCTCCCGGTCGGCGTGGTCGCCGCCATCGAGTCGTTCGGCCCGACGTCGGAGGCGCCGGTCGCCGTCGATCAGCTGGTGGAGCTCGGTTGGAAGACCCGGGGCGCGCACAAGCTCATCGTCTCCAACGGGGGCGACTTCGAGCAGGAGATCGTCGCCAACCTCGACGAGGGGACGATCGAGGTGCCGGCCAGCGCCGACGGGACCTTCCGCCTCGTCGCCATGAGGGGCTCGAAGGAGACGATCGCCACGGCGACGGTGGAGGTCATGAAGCTCCCGTTGGTGGAGACCTTCGACGCCGACACGCCCTTCGTGACCGATGCGACGGAAGCCGACCCGATCCAGGTGACGCTGTTCTGGGACGTCTCCGAGGTGACCTCGCTGGCCCTCACCGCCGAGCCCGGCGGTGAGATCGAGCTGGACGACGCCGCTCTCTCCGAGGGCTCGATCGTGGTCGACGTCACCGGCACCACCGTCTTCACGATGACCGGGACCAACCCGGTCGGCACCGACTCGCGCTCCCTCACCATCACGAGCCTGCCAGCTCCGGCGATCGTCTCGTTCATCGTGACCCCGCTCGCCGTCGATGCCGGCGACGAGGTCGATATCGCCTGGGAGACTTCGGATGGCGCCGCGACGCTCGAGAAGAACGAAGGCGAAGGCTGGGAGGCCATCCTGCCCGACGGCACACCCGCCCTGGGAATCGTCAGCGTGATCGTGGACGTGGACACGGAGTTCCGGCTGACCGTCACCAACGCCGCCGGCACGAAGGTGGAGCGTACCGAATCGGTCACGGTCAACACCCCCCTGTAGTCGCCGCGCGTCCGTCGCTGCACCCCGGCCCCGCCTCCCTCCCGAGGCGGGGCCGTCTCGTCTCCCCCTTCCTTCGGTCCTTTACCAACCCCTCCCCGACGTGGTCTGCTCGCCCCGATGAAGTCCGCAAAGACGATCCCGTTCCTCGCCGCGGCGCTCTGTGCCTCCCTTGCCTCATGCGGCGTCGAGCCCATCCCCTACGACGGACCGCTGGATCCGGTGGCGATCCTCGAGTTCTCCGCCAGCCCCAAGGAGATCCGCGCGGGCGAGAGCGCGAGCCTCTCGTGGACCACGAATGACGCCCTCTTCGTCGAGGTCTCCGACGACGCCGGCGCCGTGCTCGGAGGCGAGGATCTCGCCGTCTCCGTCGGAGCGCTCGAGGTGTCTCCCCGGCGCACCACCCGCTACACGCTCACCGCCTTCGGGGCCAGCGGCACCCAGCGTATCGCCCAGGTGAGGATCGCGGTCGACGACCAGGGGCCCAGCGCGACCATCGGCGCCGAGCACGAGCGCATCGGCCTCGGCGACAAGACCCGCCTCGAGTGGACGGCTCCCGGGGCCATCTCCGCCCGGCTCCTCGCCGGCGAGGTGGTGCTGCTCGAGGACGCCGGCCTGGAAGGATCGCTGGAGGTGTCCCCCGAGCACACCACCATCTACGTCCTGGAGGCCACCGGCACGGCCGGATCCACGTCTTTCGCCGAGGTGAAGGTCGAGGTCGCTCCGGTGATCACGTCCTTCCGGGCGACGCCCGATGGACCCCAGGTCGAGGGCACGAAGGTCCACCTCCACTGGGAGACGAACGGCGCCGACAGCGTCCAGCTGAAGGGCAAGGACGTCCAGTACACCGCGCCGGCGGAGCGGATTGCGTCCGGCGCCTGGCAGGTCGAGGCGGGCGCGGGCTCGATCGTCCTCGTGGCCAGCCGCGATGGCGTCGAGGCGACCAGGACGTTGTCCCTGGACATCCTCGCCGCGCCGACGATCGAGAGCTTCGTGGTCCCGGGCGAGGTGACCGCCAGCGACGTCCGGCCGGCGACGTTCAAGGTCTCCTGGAAGGTGACGGGCGCCGAGGAGATCGTCCTCCGCCAGGGCGACGGGGTCCCGATGTTCCTGGAGGCCAAGGGCGAGCGCGCGGTCACCGTGACGACCACGACCACCTTCGAGCTCCGGGCGACCAACCCCGCGGGCGAGGTGGGCAAGGAGGCCGTGGTGGCGGCGATCCCGCCGGCGACGATCGAGGTCGAATTGAGCGCCGACGAGGTCGAGCCCGACGAGCCCTTCCGGATCTCCTGGTCCACCACCCGCGCGATCTTCGTCGAGCTCCTGAAACTGGAGGATCGCGTCGCCATTCCGGTCAAGGAGCTCGGTCTGTCCGGCGAGTTGGAGTTGCGCGTCAAGGAGACGACGGTTTTCAGGCTCGTCGCAAAGAACGAGGCAGGCGCCAAGACCGTGGAGGAGCGGACCGTCGTCGTGACGCCGGCAGCGAATTAGCCGCAAGATCGGGGGTTTGAGCCTACGACGACCCTCCCCCGCGTGCCGGGGCGGTCCCGCGTCGACACGGGGCCGTCTCGGATGGCAGTATGCCGTACCAACGATTTTTCCGTCGAAGAGGAAAACCGATGATCGTCAAGCCGAATCTTGCCCTCCTCCTGCTCGCTGGCGCCGTGGCGCTCGGCGCCGCATGCGGCGGTGATGATCCTCCCGTGGACATCGACGACAACCTCGCTATCAAGTCGTTCACGGCTCTGCCCGAGGCGGTCATCCCCGGCGAGGCGACGACCCTCTCCTGGGAGATCACTGGCGCGAAGTCGATCCGCATCCTGGGCAGCGGCGGGGTCGAGCTGAACGTGAGCGGGCTCTCCCCTGCCTCCGACTCCCTGACGAACGCGCCGTCGGCGACCACCACGTACAGGCTGTTTGCCGCGAACGCCTTCAAGGAGATCACCGCGGAGGTGGTGGTCACCCTTCGGGACGACGCGCCGACGGCCGAGCTCGAGGCGGAGAGGACGCTCATCGACGTGGGCGAGTCCACGGTCCTCAGCTGGACGACGACGAACGCGAACCGCGTGAGCATGAAGGCGAACGGCGAGATCCTCGACATCGGCAACCAGCTCCAGGGCACCCGGGAGATCACGCCCAGCCGCACCACCACCTACGAGCTGACCGCCATCGGCGCCGGAACGGCCTCCGACCCCGTGACGGTCGAGGTCGCCCCTATCATCGAGACCTTCGAGCTCATTTTGCCTGCCGGCTCCACCGGCCGCCTGGTGCCGCGCAGCCGCGCGGAGCTTCGGTGGAAGACCGTGGGCGCCGACGACCTGGTCCTCACCGGCGGCCCCGGCTTCTCCGCCGATCCGATCCTCCCCAACGAGCGCAACGAGGGCACGAGGCGCTTCACCGTCCCCGACGACGGGGTCGTAACCCTCACCGCGACCCGCGGGCCGACGGAGGTCGTCCGCGAGCTCCCCCTCGAGCTCCGAGGGAAGCCCGTCATCGTCAAGGCCGCCGCCTCGCCGGAGGCCATCACCCTTGGCGAGGAGACGGACGTCCGCTTCGAGTGGACGGTGGAGGACGTGGAGTCGATCGAGCTGGTCGCGAACCCCGGCGGGAAGATCCCGCTCTTCGGGAACATCAACAACGACTTCGTGGAGCTGAAGAACCTGACCTCTTCGACCCTCCTCACCTTCACCGCGACCAACAAGGTCGGGGCGTCGACCGCCGAGGTGGTGGTGCGGGCGGTGCCCCACGCCACGATCAATTCGTTCCAGGCGCTCCCGTCGCGGGTCAACGCCAACGAGGAGGTCCAGCTCGCCTGGAACGTGTCCGGCGCCGCGCTCGTCGAGCTCTTCCGCGGGGACCAGAAGCTCGACATCGACGGCACCAAGGCGAGCGGCACCGCCACCGACCGCGTCACCGCCGACACCCTCTACCGGCTGCGCGCCGTCAACGACGCAGGCACCGAGTCCGTCTCCACCGTGCAGGTCACGATCGGCGCCCCGGTGATCGACACCTTCGCCACGGTGCAGGGCCACGTCGTCCCGGGCGCCAGGTTCGACCTCGCCTGGACGGTCCGGGGCGGCAGGTCCCTCGAGGTGAAGGGCCCCGGAGGCGCGATCGCCGCCTGCGCAACGAGCTCGCTGACCCAGATCGCGGCAGGCGGCTGTCAGGTGACGGCTCCCACCAATCCGGGCGAGGTCACCTACGAGCTGACGGTGAACGGCAGCGGCGGCGTCAAGGCCACCAGGCCCCTGACCGTTCAGGTCTCCGACGGCCCGTACATCAAGTCCCTCACCGCGTCCGAGGAGCGCGCGTCCGTGGGCGGGAACGTGACCATCTCGTGGACGGTGGAGAACGACATCCAGAACCGCCAGCCGACCCTGCGGCTCGTGGACGATCTCGGCACGGAGATCTCCCTCGCCGGTCGCAACCCCAACTTCGGCAGCGTGGTGGTCCCGCTCACCGCCGCAGGCACCCGCGAATACACGCTCACGGCCGAGACGCCGGGCACCATGGTCTCGACGGCGAAGATCTCCTTGACGGTGATCCCGCTGGCGTCGGTCACGCTGGCCGCGACGCCGTCGCCCTTCAACCCTGCGGACGGGGTCCCGCTCAAGCTGACCTGGGACACCGCCGGCGCCGACTCGATCGAGCTCTTCCTCCTCGACACCGACGGCACCCCCCGGCCGCTCTTGAAGCTCACCAGCACCAGCACCCCCGACGCGCCTGCGCGCATCGCCCACGGCGAGTACATCGTCCGCGAACCGCCGTTCCGCACGCCGTTGGTGTTCCGGGCGCGCGTGCTCAACGAGCTCTTCGCGCCGAACACGGCGGAGGTCACGCTCCCGCTGCTCTTGCCGACGATCCACTCGTTCACCGTGAGCCCCCGGGCGGTGGACGGCACGGTGACGCTGAACTGGAACACCTCCGGCGGGAAGGTGTCGATCTACTCCATCGGAACGAACAACTGCCCTGCAAGCGGCTTGACCCCCAACGGTTGCCCCTTCGTCGAGGTCACCACTGCTGCGCCCTTCGTGGACATCCACGCCCAGGGCGCCGCATCGGCGGTGACGCTGACCCAGTGCGGCTCGACGCTCGCCGCCGGGGAGAACGGCTGTGGCGACCTCCCGCTGGGCTTCAACTTCACGTACGACGGCGCGACCTACGGCTCCATCCGGGCGTTCGTGGACGGCTTCCTCGGCGTCGACGTGGGCGCGTACCCGACCGGGAACGGGCAGGCCTCGGGCTTCGTGTTCACCAATGCGAAAAAATACGTGAACATCGTCCCCTACTGGCAGAACCTCAAGCTCGGGGCCGGGTCTTCGGGCCTGTACTACGAGACGAGGAACGATCCCCTGTGGGGCGATCACACGATCGTCCAGTGGAAGGGCCTGCTCCAGACCACCAGCTCCCTCGACTTCGAGGCAGTCCTCTACAAGGACGGGTCGTACGATTTCCGCTACGCCAACATGAGCGCCCTGAAGAACGGGACCCGCGGCTGGCAGACAGCCGAGGGCACCAACTCGTTCTCCCTGGACAACGCCAGGATCGGATCCGCTTCGAACCTGGACAACCGCTCCTTCCGCCGGGTCGTCAACGCCCCTGCGGTCGGTTCGCTCCAGGTGAACGCTCCGACCACCACGACCCACTACAAGATCGTCGTCGAGTCGGGGGCGGGCTCGCCGGGCCAGCAGGTGGCCATCCCGGCGCCCTGATCCCCTCGTCGCCTTCCTGTTGCATCCGCGCGGCGGCAGCCCTCCAGGGGTGCCGCCGCGTTTCTCTTTGCCGTGGGCGATCGGGCCACAGCACCGGCATGCCTTTGTGATTGACCCCTCGTTCCGTCCGGTGATTCAGTGGAACACCAAAGGAGGCGGTCCATGTTCAAGGTGATTTCACGTTTCGCGTTCGCGTTGCTCGCGGCGGGTCTCGTTACGGCCTGCGGCGAGAAGGATGACCCGAAGCCCGACGAGTCCAAGGCGCCCACGGCGTCGCTCTCGGTTTCGCCCGCGTCGATCCAGGCCGGGGAGTCGGTGACCCTCACCTGGACGACGGAAGGGGCGACGTCCGTCACCATCGTCGACGATCAGGGCGGCAGCGTGGACACGACCGGCAAGCTCTCCGGCTCCGCCGAGCTCCAGCCCGAGGCGACCACCACCTGGACCCTCGTGGCGAAGAACGACGCCGGCCAGGTGAGCAAGACCGCCAAGGTCTCGGTCGGTGGCGACGACGCCCCGGTGATCCTGTTCGACGCCCAGCCCGCCCGGATCGACTTCGGCGACTCCGCCACCCTCTCGTGGACCGTCACCGGCGCCGACCGGGTCGTGCTCCGCACCGGCGACGAGGAAGAGACCACGACGGCATCCGGCACCCGCGACGTCTCGCCGGTGGACACCACCACCTACGTCATCGAGGCCGAGGGCCCGGGCGGCGACGCGAGCGAGTCGAGGACGGTCGAGGTCGCGCCGAAGGTCGTGTCCTTCGGGACCGACGCGACCGGCAAGGTGGCCAAGGGCCAGATGGTCCAGCTCTCGTGGGAGACGGCGGGCGCGGAGGCGATCGCGCTGTCGAACCTCGACGGGTGGAACTTCGACGTCGACGGCGAGCTCTCGTCTGGCAACGTGCCGGCGCCGGTGGGTGAGAGCGGCAAGTTCCGCCTCACGGCCACCCGCGCGGGCGTCACCGCCACCGCCGAGGTCGAATTGGCCGTGGCGGGGACCCCGGCGATCCGCTCGTTCACGGCCGATCCCACCGTCTTCGACGTCCGCAACCCCGGGAACATCACCCTCGCGTGGGAGCTGGACGGCGCCGTCACCGCCCTCGAGCTCCGCATGTCCGGCATCCCGACGCCGGTGTCGCTGCCCACCCTCGCGGAGGGCTTCACCCTCCAGACCATCTTCGAGACCACGACCTTCACGCTGGTCGCGACCAACGACGCCGGCTCCGTCCAGGAAGAGGTCGTGGTCGTGGGCATGCTCCCTGCGAAGATCTCGTCCTTCGGCCCCAGCCAGGCCCTCGTGGGCGCAGGCGACGAGTTCACGCTCTCGTGGGAGACCGCGAACGCCGACATCGTGATCCTGGAGGTGGATGGTGCCGTCATCGCCGAGGATCTCGAGGCCACGGGCTCCATGGTCCGCACCCTCGCGGCCTCCGCCACCTTCGTGCTGAGGGCCGACAACGCCCTCGAGGACGAGGCGTCCGCCACCGCGGCCGTCATCGTCGGCCCGCCGATCGTCGACTCGTTCTCCGTCTCCGCGACGCAGGGCGCGCCGGGCGACGCCGTCTCCTTCACGTGGACCACCACCGCCGCAACGGCCGTGCGCGTCCTCGACGATGCAGGCGAGGAGATCTGCGTCGCCGCCGACGCAGGCCAGCTCGCCGCCGGCGGCTGCGAGGGCGTCGTCCCCGAAGGCGCCACGGGCTTCCGCCTCGAGGCCACCAACGGCTCGGGTCCCACCTTGGGTGACCTGGAGCCGTTCCTCGCGACGAGCAGCGCGATGATCGAGACCTTCACCGTCACCCCCGCCGTCGCCTCCGTGGACGCGCCGGTGACCTTCCGCTGGGTGGTGACCGAGGACGCCGCCGGCGTCGCTCCGACCCTCACCCTCGAGGACGACGCGGGCAACGTCTACAACGTGAGCGCCGCGGATCCCCTCGACGGATCGATCGACCTCCAGTTCGACACCGCCGGCATCTACGTGTTCACGCTGACCGCGACCACGCCCGGCAACGATCCCGTGGAGGCCACGCGCACCCTGGAGGTGGTGGATCTGCCCGAGGTGATCTCCTTCACCGCGACGCCCTCCACGTACGCTCCCGGCGACCCCAACGGCGTGGTGCTCTCGTGGCAGTCGACGGGCGGCGCGTCCGTCACGATCCACACGGTGGTCGGCGGAACGATCTCCGGCGCGCCGATCTTCTCCAACTCGACCCCGGCCGTCGCGGCGAGCGGCACCTTCACGGTCTTCCCGGCGGCGCAGACCACCTACCGCGTGACGGTGAAGAACGCTGCAGGCGCCGCCGACACCGACGACGCGTTGGTGGAGCTCTCCGGCCCGGGCATCATCGACTTCTCCACCCAGACGCCGGTGGTGACCGCCGGCAGCACGGTGACGCTCGACTGGAGCACTGTCGGCGGCACCGTCTACATCAAGGGCATGGTCGAAGTGCCTGCCGCGAACGCGCCGTATGAGGACATCTCGACGACAGGGATTCCCATCATCGCGGATTCCTGCATCGGGCAGTACCCCGTTGTGGATGAGGGATGCGCGGAGTTGACCATCACTGGTGGATATGTGTTCCCCTACGACGGCGCCGGTCGGACGAACGTTCGGATGTTCAACAACGGCTTCCTGAGCTTCGACCAGACCCCGGGACCGGACGAGACTTGGGAAGTCACCGGGCTCCCCTCGACGCTCGACTCCTTCGTGCACCTAGCGCCGTACTGGCTCGACCTCGTACTCGACCCGTTTTTTGGGGAGGGGATGTTCGGTGAGATCCGTGACCAGGCTGCCGATCCGCACGTGATCCTCCAGTGGAAGAATGCGGTCTCGGCTGAGGCGGAGTATTTTTGGGAGATAGCCTCGAGTCTCTCGTTCGAGGTCGTTGCCTTCCAATCGGGCGCATTCGAGTTCCGATACGGCACGATGTTCGTCCAAATTCTCCAGTCTCTGGCGGACGGAGAAACGGCATCGATTGGGTTCCAGAACACGACGGGTACAGTCGGTTACGCGTTGAACCCGGGCAAGACCGCCGTCCCCGGCGGCCTGAGCAACCGCTCGTTCCGCGCGGAGCGCAACGCGGCGCCGGTGGGCTCGCTCGAGGTGGTCGTGCGCGAGACCACGACCTTCGAACTCTGCGTCGACGACGGCTCGGGCACGCCGCTCTGCGAGCCGCTCACTGTGACGGTGAACTGATCCGCACCGTAGCGATCAGGAGCCCGGCCCGCGTCTCGGCGCGGGTCTCGAGCTGAAACGGTCCCTCCCCTCCCTCGAGGTGGAGGGACACCTCGGGTGCGGCGCAGGGCTCCAGCCGCACCGAGGCCTCCGAGAAGCGCACGAAGCGGCGCACGTGGGGATGGAGGGCCTTGTAGACCGCCTCCTTCACCGCGAAGCGCGTCGCGAGGGACGCCCACCTCTCGCCCTCCGGCAGCGCCGACAGCTCCCGCTCCTCCTCCGGCCGAAGCACCCGCGGCGCAATGGACAAGCGGGCGGGCTCCAGCTCCTCCAGATCCAGGCCCACCGTGCCCAGCTTGGCGCGCGCGACGAGCGCCGCGGCGAGGCGCCGCTTGTGGGAGACGCTCGCCGTGAGCCCCGCCGGCAGGAGCGGCTCGCCCCGCTCCCCTCGGAGCACCGGCCCCGGCTGTACGCCGAGCCGCTCGGTCGCGAGGCGCAGCGCGAGCCTCCCGCCGCACCACTCGATCCGCCTCCTCCGCCGCGCTTCTTCCGCTACCGCCCGCTCCTCGGGAAAGAGGCGCTCCAGCACCGGCGACGGCACCTCGTCGTCCAGGCCCGGAGGCAGATGGACGGCGACCAGCTCGCCGAAGGGCGTCGTCTCTGCGAAGGCGATGGAGAAAGGCGTGAGGTACATGTCGCGGCAGATTATCCTGCGAACGGCGCGGCCCGCCTCCCTCGACGGGATTTTCCCGTAGGAGGCCCGCGGTTTTCACGCCCGACTGGAGAAAGCGGCGAAGTTGGAACGGCTCTTGGGCAGAAGGCTCGTGCTGGTCACCGGCAAGGGCGGGGTCGGCAAGACCACCGTCGCCGCGGCGCTCGCCGTGGTGGCCGCCCGTGCGGGCAGGCGGGCGGTGGTCTGCGAGATCGAGGGCCCCTCCGCCGTGGCGCCCCTCCTGGACGGAGGAAAGGACAGCCACGCGCCCCGACCGATCGGGGAGGGGATCCACCTCGCCGTGCTCACGGCCGAGGACGGCCTGCGGGCCTACCTCGGCGACAAGATCCGCTTCCCCGGCATCGTCGACCTCGTCTTCAAGCAGCCGGCGGTGAGCCGCTTCTTCCGGGCGGCGCCTGCCTTCGCGGAGATGGGCCTCCTCTACGCGATCTCGAAGCTCGTGGACGAGAAGGACGCCGCCGGCCGCCCCCGATGGGACCACGTGATCGTGGACCTGCCCGCCTCCGGCCACGCCGTGGGGATGCTGGAGGCGCCCTTCGTGGGCAAGCGCATCTTCCTCGCCGGGCCGGTGCGGGCGCTGTGCGAGTCGATGGAGCGCATGCTGCTCGACCATTCGCTCACCGCCTGCGCCGTGGTGACGCTCCCCGAGGAGCTGCCCATGAACGAGGCCCTCGAGCTCGCGGCGAAGCTGCGTGGCCGGGGCCTGTCGGTGGAGGCGGTCCTCGCCAACGCCGTCGAGGCCGAGGCCTTGTCGCCCGAGGAGCAGGCAGTGGTGGAGCGGCTGCGGGCCCTGGAGGCGCGGCCGATCCTGGAGGGCGCCGCGACCGCCGCCAGGCGGGCCGCCAGGGGCTCGAAGATCCTCGGCCGGCTCGGCGAGCGGCTCCCCCGCAAGCCCGTCTCGATCCCGTTCCGGCTGGAACGCGGCCGAGAGCTCGTCAAGGCGATCGCCCACGAGCTCGAGGTGGCGGCCGGCCGCAAACCCCCTTCGACGCCGAGGGAAAACCGGCTATAAGCGCGGGCGGTAGGCCTCTCCCAAAGGAGACGAAGTCGACGCGCCGCGTTGCGGCGCCAGCTCACCAAAGCATGAACGATCCCCTCGAACTCCTCCTCGCCGACGGTGTCATCGACGAAGTCGTTTCCCGCTTGAAGAGCGGAAAAGAGGCCGACGTCTGGCTCGTCGTCCACGAGGGCCGCCTCGTCGCCGCCAAGATCTACAAAGAGCGCACCAGCCGGAACTTCAAGAACAACGCCGGCTACACGGAGGGGCGACGGGTGAGGAACTCGCGCACCCAGCGCGCCATGGACAAGGGCTCCCGCTTCGGCCAGGCCGCCGCGGAGGAGGCGTGGAAGTCGGCGGAGGCCGACTCCCTCTACAAGCTCCACGCCGCTGGCGTGAGGGTGCCGACCCCCTTGATGTTCTACGAGGGCGTGCTGCTCATGGAGCTGGTCACGGGCGCCGACGGGCACCCCGCCCCACGCCTCATCGACGCCGCCATCCAGCCCGCCGACGCCGCGGCCCTCTACGCCGACCTGCGCTCGCAGGTGGTGAAGATGCTCTGCTGCGATCTGATCCACGGCGATCTTTCGCCCTACAACGTGCTGATGGGGGCCGCCGGGGCGACGATCATCGACTTCCCGCAGACGGTCGCCGCCGCGGCGAACAGCCAGGCCGCCTCGTACTTCCGACGCGATCTGGAGAACCTCCGTCAGTTCTTCGCCGGCCTCGATCGCAGCCTGCACGGCAGGGCGGGCGACGTCCGCGAGATCTGGCGGGCCTACGAGCGGCGGGAGCTGACGCCCGACTTCGAGCCCAGCGGCAAGGCCGTGGATGAGGCGCGCGCCGAGCGGGCCGATCGCCCCCGCCGCGATGACGCCAGCCAGAATTTCGATCGCCCCCGCCGCGATGACGCCGGGCAGCGTCCCGATCGACCGCGCCGCGAGGACGCCGGGCAGCGCTTCGTTCGACCCCGCCGCGACGACGCCGGCCAGAACTCCGATCGCCCCCGCCGGGAGGACGCAGGGCAGCGCTTCGATCGCCCGCGCCGCGAGGACGCCGGGCAGCGTCCCGATCGACCGCGCCGCGACGACGCCGGGCAGCGCTTCGATCGCACTCGCCGCGACGACGCCGGCCAGCGCCCCGATCGTCCGCGCCGCGACGACGCCGGCCAGCGTCCCGATCGACCGCGCCGCGACGACGCCGGCCAGCGTCCCGATCGACCGCGCCGCGACGACGCCGGCCAGCGCTTCGATCGCCCGCGCCGAGACGACGCCGGCCAGCGCTTCGATCGACCGCGCCGCGACGACGCCGGCCAGCGCACCGATCGCCCCCGCCGCGACGACGCCGGCCAGCGCTTCGATCGCCCCCGCCGCGACGACGCCGGCCAGCGCTTCGATCGCCCCCGCCGCGACGACGCCGGGCAGCGCTTCGATCGACCGCGCCGTGAGGATCGGGGCGATCGCCAGGCTGGCCGCCCGGCCGACCGCGGGCCGCGCCGTGCCAACGCCGCGCCTGCTCCCGTGGTGGTCCACGTGCGCAGGCTCGGTCCCCCCGGCGGTCCACCGGAGAGGCGCGAGCCTGCGAAGCAGACGGACCTCCCGCCTCCTCCCCATCGGGCGCCGAAGGTGCAGCGCCCCGGCTGATCGGGGTCACGCCGGCGCCGAGGCGGGCCGGCCCTGCAAGCGCGCGCGATCGGGATTCGTGGGACTTCGGCGCCGGTTTCACTCCATCACCCGACCGCCTCGCGGGGAGGAATCGGCGCCCTGCCGGCGCCCGCCCTTCCCACCCGGCCCCGCTTCCGATACAGAGCGCGCGATGAAGTTCTCCGACCTCGACATCCATCCTTCGTTTCACCAGGCCCTCGCCGCCCGCGGCTTCGAAGAGGCCACGCCGGTCCAGGAGGCGGTGCTCGCCGCCGACGCGAAGGATCGCGACCTCCTCGTCTCCTCCCGCACCGGCTCCGGCAAGACCGTCGCCTTCGGCCTGGCGATCGGAGGCGCGCTCCTCGAGCGGATCCGATCCGACGAGGACGGGAAGCCGCTGGCCCTCGTGGTCGCGCCCACCCGCGAGCTCGCGCTGCAGGTGCAGCGGGAGCTGCAGTGGCTCTTCGGCCCCGCCGGCGGCAGGGTCGCGTCGTGCGTGGGCGGGATGGACTTCCGCCGCGAGCAGCGCTCGCTCCAGGACGGCGCGCACCTCGTGGTGGGGACGCCCGGCCGCCTCTGCGATCACCTCGAGCGCCGCACCCTCGATCTCTCGGGCCTCCACGCGGTGGTCCTCGACGAGGCCGACGAGATGCTCGACATGGGCTTCCGCGACGAGCTCGAGCGGATCCTCCAGGACGCGCCGCAGGATCGCCGCACCCTGCTCTTCTCGGCGACACTGCCCAAGGCGATCGACGAGCTGGCGCGGCGCTACCAGCGCGACGCCCATCGGATCGCCGCCACCTCGCCCGAGGCCGCTCATCAGGACATCGAGTACCGCGCGCACCTCGTCGCCGCCCGCGAGATCGAGCTGGCGGTGGTGAACACGCTGCGCTTCTACGACGCCTCCCGCGCCCTCGTCTTTTGCGCCACCCGCGACGGCGTCTCCCGCCTCAGCGCGAGCCTCACCGAGCGCGGCTTCGAGGCGGTGGCGCTGTCAGGCGAGCTCTCCCAGGCCGAGCGCACCCGCGCCCTCAAGGCGCTGCGCGACGGCAGGGCGAACGTCCTCGTGGCCACCGACGTGGCGGCCCGCGGCCTCGACCTCCCCGAGGTGTCGCTGGTGATCCACGCGGATCTGCCGATCGACGCCCAGGTGATGCAGCACCGCAGCGGGCGCACCGGCCGCGCCGGGCGCAAGGGCGTGTCGGTGGTGCTGTCGCCCGTGGGCAAGCGCCGCAACGCCGAGCGGCTCCTGAAGCTCTCCAAGGTGCGCCCGAACTTCACGCCGCTCCCGTCGATCGAGGAGATCCGCACCCTCGACCAGGAGCGCCTGCTGAAGGACATCCTCGGCTCGGGGCACGATCCCGCCTCCGACGATCTGGAGCTGGCGAAGCGCCTCCTCGCCGAGCGCCCGGCGGAGGAGCTGGTGGCGGGGCTCGTGAAGGAGCACCGCGCCCGCCGGCCCGCGCCGGAGGAGCTGCCCCAGACGGCCGCCGCCCTCGAGCGGGAGGCCGCCTTCGCGAAGACGAAGGGCTCCCGCGCCACCGCGCCGAAGGCGTGGGCGTCGGAGGGGGCCGAGGCTCCCTTCGGCGTGCAGCGCCCCGCAGGCAGCCGCCCCTCGTTCGGCACCGGCGCCGAGGGCGCCTGGTTCCGCCTGAACGTCGGGCGCGTCGCCAACGCGGATCCCCGCTGGCTCGTGCCGATCATCTGCCGCCGCGGCGGCGTCTCGAACAAGGAGATCGGCCGGATCCAGATCCTCGATCGAGAGAGCCGGTTCCAGATCGCGCCCCACGCCGCGGACGCCTTCGAGGCGGCGGCGAGCCAGCCGGACTCGAAGGATCCCTCGATCCGCATCCAGCGGCTGCGCGCCTCCGAGGCGCCGGGCGAGATCCCCACCTTCGAGCGCCCCGCGCGCTACGCGCCGTCCACCCGCCCGGCCGCGAAGCGCTCGGTGAGAACCGACGACACTCATGGCAACGAAGACGGCGAGCGGCCGTACCGTCCCGCGCGCAAGCCGTACGGCGACGGCCCTGCCGCGAAGCGAGGCGACGCAGAGCGCCCGTTCCGCCCGGCGCGAACGCCGTATGCCGCCGACAGCGACCGCCCGTATCGCCCCGCGCGCAAGCCCTTCGCCGCAGACGGCGACCGGCCGTTCACTCCGGCGCGCAAGCCCTTCGCCGCAGACGGCGACCGCCCGGACCGCCCCGCGCGCAAGCCGTTCGCCGCCGATGGCGACCGCCCCTACCGCCCAGCGCGCAAGCCCTTCGCCGCAGACGGCGACCGCCCGTACCGCCCCGCGCGGAAGCCCTTCGCCGCAGACGGCGACCGGCCGTTCACTCCGGCGCGCAAGCCGTTCAGCGCAGAGGGCGACCGGCCCCACCGCCCCGCGCGGAAGCCCTTCGCTGCAGACGGCGACCGCCCCTACCGCCCCGCGCGGAAGCCCTTCGCCGCAGACGGCGACCGCCCCTTCCCCAAGCGCGAGCGCCCTTTTTCCCCCTCGCCCTCCCGGTTCGGGGACAATGACGGGCGCCGGCCGCCGCGGCGCGCGCCGAAGGCGCCGGCCGGGAAGGGACCCCGCCGCTGACGTCCCCCGAAAAAAGGACGCCCATGCTGCTCGCCACCTGGAACGTCAACTCGGTCCGCGCCAGGCACGACCGCCTCGTCGCCTGGCTCGCGAAGCATCAGCCCGACGTCCTCTGCCTGCAGGAGCTCAAGGTCGAGTCGAGCGGCCTCGAGGCGTTGAAGCTCGAGGAGCACGGCTACCGCCTCGTCGCCAACTGCCAGCGCACCTACAACGGCGTCGCGATCCTCTCGAAGGAGCCCCTCGAGGACGTCGCCATCGGCCTTGGCGACGGGGAGGACGATCCCCAGGCGCGCTTCGTCGCCGCCACGGTCCGGGGCGTCCGCGTCCTATGCGTGTACGTCCCCAACGGCAGCGAGGTCGGGAGCGACAAATACGACTACAAGCTGCGCTGGCTCGACCGCCTCCGCGCGTACCTCGACGCCAACTGCGACCCCGCCGCGCCGCTGGCGATCTGCGGCGACTTCAACGTGGCGCCGGAGGCCCGGGACGTCTTCGATCCCGGGCTGATGGAGGGCGACACGCTCTTCCACCCCTCGGCCCGCGCCGCGCTGGCGAACGTGATGGATTGGGGCCTGGTGGACGCGTTCCGGATCCACGAGGACGCCGCCGGCCTCTACTCCTGGTGGGACTATCGGATGCTGGGCTTCCCCAAGAACCGCGGCCTGCGCATCGATCTGATCCTCGCGACCCCCTCCCTTGCGGCGAGGGTGCAGGGCGGCTTCATCGATCGCGAGGAGCGCAAGGGCAAGCAGCCCTCCGACCACGCGCCGGTGGTGATCCGCATCGAGTGATCCGGGCCGACGCAGGTCAGAGCTCTTCCTTGCGTTCGCTCGCCTTCGGCTCGCAGAGTTCGTGAATAAATTCACGAACTCTCGGCGCCGGCCTCGAGCGACGTGATCTCCTCGTTGAACGCCTCGCGGGTCTGGTCGATCACCTTCTTCTCGGTCGAGGTGAAGGTCCGGTAGGCCCGCCACCATAGCTCGTGCCACGCGGGGAGCTTCAGCTTCCCCGACCCGAAGAACTCGATCGCCCCGAGGCCCACGAAGCCGAGCGCCGCGAGGGTGCCGAGGTTCACGCTCCCGTTCGACGCCCGCAGGACGTCGAGGTCCACCTCCTCAACGAAGCGGGTGGCGGCCCGCGCCACGCGGCTCCCGCTCAGCATCGCGTCCTGCACCATCGCGCGCTCCACCTCGGCGGGCCGCTCCTCCCCGGGGAAGACCACGTGGGTGACGTCCATCCGCTCCTTCACCACCTCGACGATCCGGGACGCCGGGAGCTCCACGGGGTCGTGAATGGTCAGGATGCTACCCGTGAATGGCCGGATCTCGACCGTGTCCATCCCCGGCAGGGACGCGAGCGCGTCCGCCAGGGCGTGGGCCGCCTCGCGCTCCTGCCGCAGGCACCCCAGCCGCATCCGCATCCGGCCGTAGTTCCGGAAGACCACGTACATCACCCGCATCGCCCCTCCGGTCATCGTCAATGCGTCTGGGTGGACGCCGTCCCCCGGTGGCCGCGGGCCTTCGCCCTCGCCTCGGCGAACAGATCCTCCAGGTCTTCCTGTTTCATCGCCGCCCGTGCAGCGAGCGCGTCGACGAAGCGGTACCCGGCGGTGGCCACCTCGAGCAGCAGGGGCCGCAGGTGCTTCGCGAACATCACCGTGCCCGCGCCGGCGCCGTACCCCAGCAGGAACGACTGCCAGTGGAACTTCATCTCCCCCTCCTCACGCAGGTGAAGATGGGGCCGGCAGCGAGCGCCTGCCCGCGGTTCCGTGGCGCACGATCACCTCGACGGAGGGCGCCCCGCGCAGGATCCACGGCAGCAGCGAGCCGGCCGCGAACGAGCCGAGCATCAAGGGCGACGGTCGTGGGAGTCCGAGGAACCGCCTCGCCACCGGCACCGTCATGGCGACGAGGTGGAGGCCGATGGCGCCGCCGACCATCCCCGCGAAGCGGAGATCCGCCTCGGCCCTCGCCTCCAGCCCTTCGGCCGACGAGCGAGCTCCCCTCTCGTGGCGGGGCGCGCGGCACGCGACGGCGTAGCCGAGCTGGGCCGCCGGGAGCGCCGCGAAGACCAGGGGCCGTCCGCCCACGATCATCGCCGCCGCCCCCGCCGCCGCCAGGATCCCGCCGTCTCGAAGGAGGCGGCGCAGCTCGGGCCCGCCGACGAGCGGCTCGTCTGGTCGGGCGGGCTTCCGATCGAGCACCTCGGGATCGCCGGGCTCGAGCGCCAGGGCGAGGGCCGGCAGCGTATCGGTGAGGAGGTTGATCCACAGGAGGTGAAGGGCGGAGAGCGGCGACGGCGCCCCGGCGATCGACGCGCCGACGACCAGCGCCATCTCCGACAGGTTGGTGGCGCCGAGGAAGCGCAGGCTCCGGCGGATGTCGTCCTGTACGATCCGGCCCTCGCCAACCGCCACGAGGATGCTGCGCAGATCTTCTCCCGACATCACCAGGTCCGAGACCTGCCTGGCGAGATCGGTGGCGTTCGCCCCCACGGCGATGCCGACGTCCGCCACCTTCAGCGCGGGCGCGTCGTTGATCCCGTCGCCCGCCATGGCGACGATCTGCCCCCGGCGCTGCAGCAGGCGCACCACCTCGAGCTTGTCCTCGGGCGTCACCCGCGCGAGCACCGCGGTGCGATCGAGTCTGCGCTGCAGCTCGGCGGGATCCAGCTCCTCCATATCCTTCGCGAGGAGCGTGCCGCCGCCCACGCCCAGCTCCCGCGCGATCGCCTCCGCGGTGCGCGGCTGATCGCCGGTGAGGATCACCGTTCGGATGCCCGCGTCCCTGGCGTCGGCGATCGTCTCGGCTGCCCCCTCCCGCAACGGATCCCGCAGGCCAGCGAAGCCGAGGAACCCGAAGCCGTCCGTCGGCTCGGTGCCGCCGCCGTCGTCCAGCCTCTTCCACGCGAACGCGAGGACGCGCAGGCCCTCGCCGGCGAGCGCCGAGTTCTGCGCCTCGAGCCGCGCCCGCTCCTGCGGATCGATGTCGCACAGGTCCAGCACCTGCCCCGGCGCCCCCTTCACCAGCGCGAGCCTGCCTGTCGGCCCCTCGTGGTGGCTCATCACATAGAGCACGTCTTCCCGTCGCTCCCACAGCCGCAGGCGGGGGAACTCGCGGAAGAGCCGCTCTGGATCGAGGCCGGCCCTGCGCCCCGCCTCCACCAGCGCGCGCTCGGTCGAGCTGCCGGCGAGGCCGGGCGCCCTGCCCCGACGCGGCACCAGCTCGACCTCACTGTTGAGCACGCCCGCCGCCAGGAGCAGCGTCGTCGGATCCTCGAGCACGCGATCGGGATCCGCCCGCACGGTCCGCGGATCGACGGAGCCGCCGGGGACCTCCAGCCGCTCGAGCCTCATCTCGTTCCGCGTGAGGGTCCCCGTCTTGTCCGCACAGATCACCGTGACGGTGCCGAGCGCCTCCGCGGCTGCCAGGCGCCGCACGATCATCCCGTGCTCCTGGAGCCGCTGCATCGAGCGCACGAGCGCCGCCGTCGCCACCAACGGCAGGCCCTCCGGGATCGCGGCCACGCCGAGGGCGACGGCGTCACGGACCACCCGGACCGCGCCGTGGCCCCTGACGATGCCGGCCGCCGCCGACAAGGCCGACGCGCCCATCGATGCCACGCTGAGCCGGTTGGCGAGCGACTCCAGCCGCCTGGTGAGCGGCGGACGCGGCGCCTCCTCCTCCTCCACGAGGGCCCGCACCCGCGCCACCTGCGTGGCGGTGCCGGTGGCGACCACCACCGCCCTGGCCCTCCCCGTGACCACCGTCGTCCCGGCGAAGACCATGGAGCCCCGCTCCGCCAGCGGCGCGTCGGGATCGACGGGGGCGTCCGCCTTGGGCCGCGCTTCGCTCTCGCCGGTGAGCGCCGACTCGTCGCACGAGAGCCGCCTCGACTCGATCACCCGCGCGTCCGCCGGGACCGTGTCGCCGGCGCCGCAGACCAGCACGTCGCCAGGGACGAGCTCGAGCGCCGCGATGGAGACGAGGGAGCCGTCGCGCACCACGTCCACCTTCCCCGCCTCGAGCTCGCGCCAGGACGAGAGGATGTCCTCGTTCTTGCGCTCGATGCGGTAGCCGATCGCCGCGTTCAGGCCGACCACCGCCAGGATCGCCGTCGCCTCCAAGGCCTCCTTCAGGAGGGCGGAGAGCCCCGCCGATCCGAGGAGCAGCGCCATCGGGACGTTGGCCACCTGTTCGCCGAGGATCGACAGCCGCGATCGGAGCTCCGCCGACTCGGCGGCGTTGAGTCCGAAGCGCCGCAAGCGGGACTGCGCGTCCCGTCCGGACAGACCTTCGCGAGACGTCCCCAGGGCGGCGAGCGCATCGTCCGTCGACATCGAGTGCCAGGCGCGCCTCCCCTGTGCCTCGGTCGGGCGGAGGTCGTCGCGAGTCGGTGGAGGCTCCGGCTCCTCCCGAAGCCCGGCGAGGAGCGGCGCGCCCTCGTCGTAACGAAGCAGCATCCTCCCGCTGCGCGGATCCGCCCGCACCTCGACGATGCCGGGGAGGGCGCCGACCCTGCGCTCCAGCCGCCGCGCGAACCATGGGTCTCCACGGAGCGACGGGACCTCCAGGCGAAGCCGCCGGGACGCGGTGGCATGCCTCGACACCCTGGCGGGATGCACCAGCGAGTCGATCAGCAACACGGTCATGGATCGGCGAGGCCCCCCGAGCGACGAATGCCCTGGCAAGGTGGGGATCGCGCGAGCGCACCCGCAACGATCCGCGCGCAAAAGGCCGGGGAGCGACTGCCGCCCGCCGAGGCACGTGCGGCGTCTCGCCTCCCTCTCGAGCGCCCCGTCAGTCCTCGGCGACGACCCTCGCGCGGCCCGCGCGCTTCGCCGCGTAGAGCCGGCGATCGGCCGTCTGGATCAGCGCGTCCACCGAGCCCCCGTCGTCCGGCGCGCCGGAGACGCCGACGCTGAAGCTGCACGTGAACGAGTCGCCGCGGTCGTCGTAGAACGGCACCTGCGAGAACTCGGCGAGCACCCTCTCGAGGACGCCCCGGATCGTCGCCGGCGACTCCCCCGGGAAGGCCACCAGGAACTCCTCGCCGCCCCACCTGCCCCGGATGTCCTCGGCGCGGAAGCGCCCGGCGAGGAGGCGCCCCAGCCGCATCAGCACGCGATCGCCCACCAGGTGCCCGTGGCGATCGTTGATGCGCTTGAAGAAATCCAGGTCGAGGAGCGCGATGGAGAGCGGCCGCCCGTGGCGCCTCGCCTCCGCGCACCGGGCCGGGAGCACCTCGAAGAGCGCCCGGCGGGTGAGGAGGCCGGTCAGCGGATCCCGGTCGGAGCGCTCGCGCAGCAGGCGGTTGCGCTCCAGACGCAGGCGCACGCGGGTGCGGATCTCCTGGGGCACCACCGGCTTCGCGAGGTAGTCGTCCGCCCCGGCCTCGAAGGCCGCGATCCGCGCCTCGATGCCGGTCTGCGCGGTGAGGAAGAGGATGGGGATGTCCTGCCAGTCGGGCGTCATCCGCACCAGCCGGCACGCGTCGATGCCGGACATGCCGGGCATCTCCATGTCGAGCAGGAGCAGATCGGGCGGGTGCTGCGTGAGCGCCTCCAGCATGCTGGCCACGTCGCCGAGGGAGTTCACCGTCATCCCCTCCCCCTCGAGGATCGCGCTCACCTGCTTCGCGAAGGCAGGATCGTCGTCGACCACGAGGATGGTGGGGAGCGACTGCTTCTTCTCCGCGAGGAGGTGCCGCACCGCCGTCTCGAACTGCTGGCTGGACAGGGGCTTCGGCAGGAAGATCGACGCGCCGGAGTGGGCCGCCGCCACGCGGTTCTCCATGCCGACGTCGACGCTCATGATGGCGAAGGGGAGGTTCTCCTTGCCGGGGAGCGCCCGCAGGGATCTCCCGAGCTCGAAGGCGTCCTCGCCGGCGGAGAGGTGCGCGTCGATGAAGACGGCGTCCAGCTCGCACGCCTGCGCCACGTCGAGGGCCTCGGCGGCGGTCGGGGCGCCGACCACCTCCACCAGGAGGCTCCGCCCCATCTCGCGGATCAGCGAGAGGAAGTTCAGATCGTCTTCGACCACCAGCACGCGGGCGAGCGAGTTGTAGGGCGTGGGGTGCACGCTGCGTGGACTCGCCCGGATCGCCCGCTCCGCCTGGCCGAGGGCGGTCCGGGCGGCACGTATCCGCCCTTCGCCGAGCTGGCCCTCGTCCAGGGCCGCGAGGAGCAGCTCCTCGATCCGGCCGGCCTCCTCTCCCACCTGGAGGAAGCCGTAGGATCCCGCCGTGCCGCGGAGGCGGTGGGCGAGCTCCCGCGCCGTCCCGATCGCCTCCACGTCCTCCGGCGCCTGCGCCGCGTCCCCGATGGCGGCCCGAAGCTCGCCCAGGCGCGAGGGCAGCTCCTCCCGGTACGCCTCCCGGAGCCTCGCCAGCGCCCCCTCGAAGTCCATGTCGTCCGCGGCGCCGCCCGGCGATGGTTCACCGAGCACATCCACCACCCGCGCCATGAGCTCCTCCGGTGCGATCGGCTTTTGCAGCACATGGAGCACACCGAGCTCGCCGACCAGCTCGTGGTGGGAGAGGGGGATCCCGGTCGCCGCGGCGACGAAGAACATGGGCGTCGAGTCACCCCGCTCCCGCCGCGCACGGATCCAGGCGACGCCCTCGGTGTCCGGGAGCAGCGCGTCCACCAGGGCGAGCGAGACCCTCCCACGCTCCAGCGCATCGTCCGCCTCTTCGCCGGAGCGGGCGTCGATCACCTGGAAGCCCCGGGCGCGGAGGAGTCCCGATGCGAGGGCGCGCGCGCGCTCGTCCGCATCGACCAACAGGATCTTCGCGCTCATTCCAACCAGCCGTGGGCCGCAGGGGCCGGCTCGACTCCTGTCGGGACCCCGCGCGGCCGTTGTGGACGCAAGGAGTCAAATGTACGACGCCGGACGCTGCAGGGTCCACATCTCAAGTATTTGGCGGTCCTACAGATCGACGTTCGAGCAGAACCCCTCCCCGTTGAAGCGTCCCTGGGACTTCGCGGCCGCGAGCAGGTACGCGCGCAGGTTCGGATCGTCGAGCGGGACGCTGTGCGGATCGTAGACCAGCCGCTCGCCGTGCTCGTCCAGGAGCGGCCCGCCATTCGCGTCGCGCAGGTCGGCGAGGCGCTGCCCCTCTAGGTCGTCGAGGGCGATCGTGCGGACGCCGTCGATCTCGCGGGCCACGGCGGCGACGGCGTCGAAGCGCATGTCCGCGTCGTCGTGATCGCCCAGGTGGTCGTAGAAGAGGTGGTCGAGGTGGAGCGTGATCGCATACTCGGCGGTAGCGTTGTTGCGCACCACGACACCCGGCGTGCCGCTCTGGCTGTCGACGCAGTCGTGGTTGCGGGTGGGGTTCACGAGCCCCCAGGAGAAGCGGAAGTCCATGCCCTCCTTCGTCGCCGTCCCCTCGACGAGGTAGTTGAGGCCGCCGTCGATCATCCGCTGCGCGTCCCCATCGGCGACGCCGATCCGCCTGGCCCCCTCGGAGGCCGGGAGGATCTCGTAGGAGAACCGCTCCCACCTCCTGGCCTCGACGCCGTCGATCCGGAAGACCTCGGGCTCTCCAGCCACCAGGTCCACGATCACGGAGTCGGTGCCCGCCCAGCCCTTCGCGCCGTCCGCCCCCTCGAGCCGCAAATTTCCCACGCTCACGAGGTACTTGTCGAAGCGCAGGGCCCAGCCGTCCACGAAGGCGAGCTCGGGCTCGCCGGGGACCGGATACCCCGTGTGTGCGGCATCCTCACCGCTGATCCGAAAGACCACGGAGCCCTCGCCGCCGTCGGCGTCACCGCAAGCCGACGCCGCGGCCACGGCAAACCCGAACATCACGAAGGTGCGCTTCATCATCGTTCTCCTCGAAGGGTGAAGGTCCCGAAGGCGCGAACGCCCAGGAACCACGCGTCGTAGGGCTGGGTGCCAGGCGCGATGGCGCGCCGCTCTTCGTCGCCCGCCGGCTCCGGCAGCGCCGAGAAGTCCGCCTCGGCCAGCCACCTCTCGGGGTGCAGCTCGATCACGGTCGTCACGCCGTCGTCCAGATCGACGGCGGCGGGGATCCCGACCACCTTGCGCGCCGAACCGGCGGCCGGCAGATCGAGGCCGCCCTCGAACGGGACGGTCTCGTCGCCCCGGACCGCGACGCCGCGGATCCAGGCCTGGTGGCCATGGAGCGATGGGACCTCGGCCGCGGGCGGCTGCAGCTCGAGGTTCGCCGAGCGCACCCGGCCCGCGATCCCGCGGGTGGTCGCGATCGGCTGGAGGCCGGGCCGGACGGCGTCGATCACGAAGCGCCCCAGGTACTCGCCCCTGACTTCGCCGCCCTGGAAGTCGTCGAAGCCGGAGTGGGCCCATGCCCTCGGCAGCACCCAATCGCGCGCTCTCCGCGCGGACGGAGGGGACTCCGTGAGCAGATAGACCGGCCCGATGGCGACGGCGGCCTCCTCCAGCGTCACCGTCCATCCGGTCCGGGTGGTGAAGCGCCCCGGCGCGCCGTCGCCGACGGGCATCGACTCTGCGGCGAGGGTGAACGCGACCTCCCGGCCCTCGGTGACGGCCGCGTCGCCGCAGCCGAGCGCCACGAGGGCGGCGCAGAAGAACGACAGGGATCTCATGGGACGCCCTCCGTGGGGTCGAGGATCCAGGCCAAGGTAGCCATGACCATCCGCGGCGGCGCCGCGGCGAAGTGCGCCGTCGCCACTCTCGAGGGCGTGCCGGCGCCTTCGAAGTGCGAGGCGTAGTTGAAGTCCGCCGCGTGGTAGCGGGTGTCGAGGAGGTTGGTCAACGACAGCCCCGCCTCGAGCGGGCCCCACCGGATGTGCCCGCCCAGATCCACCGTGGCCACGGCGTCGGAGCTCGCGCCCAGCGGCAGCGGCCTCGCGCCGATCCAGTTGGCGCCCACGGCGAGGCTCACGGGCAGCCGCTCTCCTGCGACGTCCACCGTCCGGCTCGAGATGGCGTCCACCCGCGCCACCCAGCGCGGGACGTAGGGGAGCCGGGGCCCCGCCCCGAGATCGAAGAAGCCGGCGCCGACAGGAGACAGATGCGCCTCTGCCCAGGTGAGGCTCCCCTGCAGGTCGAGCCAGCCGGGGAGGCCGATCCGCCCGGCGGCGAGGGCGCCGTGGCGGCTCGACGCGCCGACGAAGACGTTGCGCGCCTGGCGCTCGTCGAAGACGAGGTCCCGATCCACCTTGGTGACGAAGCCCACGAGCCGCGCCTCGCTCCTGCCGCGGCGGTGCACCAGCCCGGACTCCGCCGCGTACACCCTGGCGAAGGGCGCGAACTCGCCGTCCGCCAGCGCCGCAACGTCGGTGGAGCGCACGCCGACGCCCCAGCTCGCGATCCAGTCTAGGCCCTCCACGAGCGTGTAGCTGCCAGTGATCCGCGGCTCGAAGGCGAGGCCGTCCGCGCCCTGCTCCTCGATGGGTTCGCGGGGGCCGGCGCGGGTCTCGCTGGGCCGGTTGCGATCGGTGACGTCGAAGAAGAACGAGTCCACCCGCATGCCGCCCGACAGGCCGATCCGCTCGGTGAGGCGCAGGCGCGCCGCAGCGTAGGCGGCGAGGTTGGTGATCCGCAGGGACTCGTCGAGGGTGGTGGCGTAGGGCGCGCCGCCGTCGCGACGCAGGCGCCTCGCGGTGGCGTCGCCGTCGTCGTAGCGGGCGAGGTAGCCGATCTCCAGCTCCTGCGGGAGATCGCCCCACGCCCGGCGCTCGACGAGGCTCCCGCGCAGGCCCACGGTGAACACCCGGTAGGTCTGCTCCCTGGCGTCGCCGCGCTGCTCGGGATCGTCCTGGAGGAAGCCGGTGAAGTTCTCCACCAGCCGCAGGCGCCGCACCGAGAAGAAGACCGACTGATCGAACGACTGCCGCGAGCCGCTGGAGGAGAGGCTGGCCAGCAGGCCATGCCGCGATCCTTCGCCTCCCTGCCCCGGATCGTAGGAGCAGTAGAACTGGCTGTCGGGATCGGAGCCACAGGGGAGCCGTCCGGCCTGGTAGTCGTCCTGGCGGATCACGCCGGCGGAGTCGAAGCGGGTGGCGTGGCTCATGCCCACGAGCCGCAGGGACAAGGCGTGGGAGAGTCGATGCTCGAGCCCCGCCATCGCCGCGCCAGCGGTGTAGGCGCGGTTGGGGCCGAAGCCGTCGCCGCGGCGCAGGGAGACGCCGACGAAGGTGCCGCTCGGGGCGTCTGCGGGACCCCACAACAGCAGGAGCTCGTTCGCACCGTGGGATCCCACGCCGCCCTGCACCCGCGCGCCGCGCTCCGGCAGCCCCAGCCGGTACTCGACGCTCCCCGCCACCGCGAAGTCGCCCTGCGACGGGTCGAACGGCCCCTCCACCATCCGCACCGACTCCACCAGCGCCGGGATGATGAAGTTCGTGTCGGCGTAGCCGTGGCCGTGGGGGTTTGACACCTCGTTGAGGGGGACGCCCTCGAGTCGGAACTCGAGATCCTGGCCCTCGCCCGCGTCGAAGCCTCGCAGGTACACGGCGGCGGCGTGGCCTTCGCCGTGGTGGTTGCCGAGGACGACGCCTGGCGCCAGGGTGAGGATCTCGCTCGCGTTGCGCCTGGGAACGGCGCGAAACGCCGCGGCGTCCAGGAGGAGATCGCTCGCCGCCACCGGCGCGGGGCCGGGGCGCTCCGCCGTCACCCTGGTCTCGAAGGTGGGGATGTCGTCCGCCGGCGCCGGCTCGTCGGGCGTGGCTTCGGCGAGCGCGGTAGCGGCGAGGAGCAGGAGCCCAGGGAGCATGCGGCGGCGCCAAAGGGGTCCGGCCCATCCGGACGGCACCAAGCCCAGTAGGGATCGGGCGCCGAAAGATCAAGCGCTCGAGCAGATCAGCCGGCGAGGAGGCGGTTGAGCTTGGGGCGAACGCCCGTAGCCTCGAGGAGCGCGTCCAGCTTCGCCAGTGCCTCGTCGCTGCGGCCCCGCACCTTCTTGCCGAGGATCAGCTCGTTCTTCAACGAGTGCTCCCAGCCGGTGAGCTCGGTGACCGTCACCCTGTACCCGTGGGCCTCCAGCGTCAGCGCCCGCAGCACGTTGGTGAGGTGCGAGCCGAACTCCCGCCGATGCCACGCGTGATGGAAGAGGCTCGACATGGGAGACGCCGGCGCCTTCGCGCGGTCGAGCTGCGAGGCGACCTCCGCCTGGCAGCAGGGCACCACCGCCACGTGATCCGCGTTGCGGGAGATCGCGAGGAAGAGCGCGTCGTCGGTGGCGGTGTCGCAGGCGTGGAGGGCGGTGACGAGGTGGAGCCGCTCGGGGACCGGCGCCTCGGCCAGGGAGGCGTGGAGGAACTCGATCCGCGAGAACCCCAGCCGCCCCGCCCTCTCCCGCGCCGCGCGCACCAGCTCCTCGCGGGTCTCCACCGAGACGATCCGCCCCTTGTCCCCGGACGAGAGGAAGAGCTCGTGGAGGATGAAGCCGAGGTAACCCTTGCCCGCGCCGCAGTCGACGATCACCGGATCGCCGAACCGCGCGAGGACGTCGTCGAGGGCGGGCTGCAGCAGGCGCACCAGGTGGTTCACCTGCTTGAGCTTGCGCAGGGCGTCCGCGTTGAGGTTTCCCTCGCGGGTGAGCAGGTGCAGCTCCTGGAGGAGCCGCTTCGACTCTCCCGGGAGGAGCTCCCTTCGCACTGCCTCGCCCTTCGCCTGCCTTCGCATCGCCTCTGCCTCTCCCGCCGTCATCCGCCGGCGGAGGTATAACGCGCGATGGCCCGCGTCCACACCAGACGCGCCACCAGGGCGAACGCCGCGGCGCCGCCGACCGCCGCGCCGAGCCGCCAGGACTCGAGGCGCCCGAGGAGCGCCAGCGCCGGATACGTCGTCATCACCGCCAGGGGGATCACGAAGGTGAAGATCAAGGCGAGCGCCCCGCGGAAGACCGACGACGGCCAGCGCGCAGCGTCGAAGATCGACTCCATCAGGTACGAGAGGTTGTCGATCTTCACCACCACGAACGCGAGGCTGATCACCAGGATCCAGAGCGAGTAGAGGATCGACACCGCGCAGGCCAGGAGGACGAGGGTGGCGGCGACCGCCGTGAACGACGGCGTCCAGCCCACGCTCACGAGGGCCCACGCGAGGAGCCCGACGCCGCCCAGCACGTCGGCGCTCTTCCACACCTCGAACTTCGACGTCGACACCAGGAACTGGGCGTCCGCCGGCTTGAGGAGGATGAAGTCGAGGGTGCCCTTGCGGATGTGCTCCACCACGTTCTGCAGCGCCGGCTCGATCCCGCCTTCGAGCACGCCCTTGAGCACGGTGAACCACGCCACCACGAGGAGCGCCTCGTGCCAGGTCCACCCCGCCACCGTCTCGCGCTGCTGGAAGAGGACGAGGAGGGGGACGAGCGCGGTCGCGGTCCAGAAGAACGACATCGCGCCCGCCACGAAGAAGTCGAGGCGGTACTGCAGCGTGAGGAGCGCGGAGGCGCGGAGCTGGACGCCCAGGAGTTTCGCGTACCGGATCATGCGTCAGCCTCCGAACGCCGAGTACCGCGCGAGGCCCCGCTTCCAGGTCCACAGCGCCAGCGCTAGGAAGGCCGCGACGTACGCCCACTGGATCGCCAGCGCCACGAGGGCTTCGTCGCGATCGACGAGGCCGAGCATCGCCTCCACTGGGAACGAGAGCAGGTATCGAAAAGGCAGCCAGCGCACCACGTCGTAGAGCCAGGCAGGCAGGAGCTCGAGGGGGACGATGTAGCCGGAGAACACGAAGAAGAAGCCGAGCCAGAGCTGGAAGAGGCTCATCGAGCTGTCCCAGAAGAAGCCCAGGGTGCCGATGAACGAGGTGGCGCAGAAGGTCATGGCCCACGCGCCGGCGATGGCGATCGGCGCCACGATCCAGAGCATCGGATCGGAGGCGAGCTGCCCATGCCCCACCCACCACAGCGCGATCGCCGCCACGGGCAGCGACACCAGCGCCCGCAGCGGGAGCGCCGCGAGGTTGTCCGTGGCGTAGACCAGGAGCGGATGGATCGGGCGCAGCAGCTTCATCCCGATGGTGCCCTGGCGGATCTCGAAGTTGAGCTCCCACACCACCCACGAGCCGGTGAGCATCCGCACGATCAGCGTGGCGAGGAAGTACGCGACGAACTCCGCCTCGCCGAACCGCCCCACCGGCGCCTCCCTCGCGACGGCGGTCCAGAGGAGCAGCATGACGAGCGGCATGTTCGTCGCGAGCACCCAGACCAGGAACTCGGCGCGGTAGGCGATCGCGGACGCGAACCCCACGCGGAAGAGCGACGGCATCGCCCGCAGGATCCTCGCCGGGGCGGGCTCCCCTTCCCGGCGGGCGCCGTGCGCCTCCAGGCTCGCGCCGCTCACTCGCGCCCCGCCGCCGCCGCCATGCGGCTGCGCGCGAAGAGGCCGGCGAGGACCTCCTCGAGGGGCGGATCCTCCACGGTGAGATCCGCCACCGGCAGCCGCGCCAGGGCCTGGGCGACGATCCCCCGCAGCGAGGAGACGTCCACCTGGAGCCGGGCCTGGGCTTCGTCGAGAGAGAGCACCCTGCCGCCCAGGGCGTCCAGATCCGCGCGGGCGATCGGCGCCGACAGCCGCAGCGTCACCCGCTTCTCGGGCTGGATCTGGCGCACCAGCTCGTCGAGGGCGCCGTCGTAGGTGATGTGCCCCTGATCGATCACGATCACCCGCGGGCAGAGCGCCGCCACGTCGTCCATGTAGTGGCTGGTGAGGATCACCGTGGCGCCGTGGCGCTCGTTGTAGTCCTGGATGAACGATCGCACGCCGGCCTGCATGGTCACGTCCAGGCCGATGGTGGGCTCGTCGAGGAAGAGCACCTTGGGGCGGTGCAGGAGCGCGGCCGCCAGCTCGCACTTCATGCGCTCGCCCAGGGAGAGCTGCCTCGTCGGCTTCCCCAGCAGCGGGCCGAGCTCCAGGAGCTCCGTGAGCTCGTCCACCGTACGGCGGAACTCCGCCCGGGGGACGTCGTAGATCGCCCGGTTCAGCTCGAAGGTCTCCGCCGGCGGCAGATCCCAGAGGAGCTGCTGCTTCTGGCCGGTGACCAGCATGATCGATCGGAGGAAGTCGCGCTCCCTGGCTGCCGGACGATGTCCGGCGACGATCGCCTCCCCCGAGGTGGGGTGGAGCAGGCCGGCGAGCATCTTCAGGGTCGTGGTCTTGCCAGCGCCGTTGGGGCCCAGAAAACCCACCCGCTCCCCGGCGGCGATCTCGAAGGAGATGTCGTCCACGGCGGGGACCGTGCGGTAGTTGCGGCGGAAGACCGAGCGCACGGCGGCGCCGAGCCCCGGCGGCCTCGAATGCACGCGGTAGTGCTTGACCAGATGCTTAACGGAGATCATGGGGTTGCCGAGTATGCCCGGGGACGAGAGGACGAGAAACGATCGGACGAGCCCTCAGCCCCCCGCACGCGCGCCGATCCCTCCACAGGATCGAAAAGGAGTCCAGATGGATCCCAACCAGCTTCGAGGAGCGGCCGAGCGCTGGCTCGCCGAGGATCCCGACCCCGGGACGAGGCGCGAGCTGCAGGAGATCCTGGACCGCGGCGACGCCGCGGCCCTCGCCGAGCGCTTCGGCGGGGCCTTGCGGTTCGGCACCGCGGGCCTGCGCGGCAAGATCGGCGCGGGGCCCAACCGGATGAACCGCGTCGTGGTGATCCGCACCACCGCCGGCCTCGCCCGCTACCTGCTCGACAACGTCCCCGACGCTCGCGCCCGAGGTGTGGTGGTGGGCTGCGACGGCAGGCACCTCTCCGCCGAAGGGCGGGCCGACGTGGTGGAGGTGCTGGCGGGACACGGCATCCGCGCCAGGGTCTTTCGCGACCTCGCCCCCACGCCCCTCGTCGCCTTCACGGTCTCTCACCTCGCCGCCGCCGGCGGCGTGATGATCACCGCCAGCCACAACCCCGCCGCGTACAACGGCTACAAGGTCTACTGGGGCAACGGCGCGCAGATCATCCCGCCGCACGACGCCGGGATCGCTGCTGCGATCGACGAGGTCGGCCCCCTCGCCGCGATCCCGCGGATGTCGCAGGACGACGCCACCGCTGCCGGCCTGCGGGAGGAGCTGGGCGAAGAGACGATCCTCGCCTACCTCGAGCGGATCCGTTCGCTCTCCCGCCGCCCGCCGTCGCGGAGCGTGCGCATCGCCTACACGCCGATGCACGGCGTGGGCGGCGACCTCGCCCTGCGCGCCCTGTCGCGGTTCGGCTTCAAGGACGTGCACGTGGTGTCCGAGCAGATGGCGCCCGATCCGGACTTCCCCACCGTGGCCTTTCCCAACCCGGAGGAGAAGGGCGCGATGGACCTCGTCCTCGCCCTCGCGTCCCGGGTGTCGGCGGATCTCGTCCTCGCCAACGACCCGGACGCCGATCGCCTCGCGGTGTCGGCGCCGAGGGGCGACGGCACGTACCAGCCGCTCTCCGGCAACGAGATCGGCATGCTCCTCGCCTCGTGGCTCCTCGAGCCGCCGCCCGAAGGAAAGCCCCTCGCCATCACCACCATCGTCTCCACCCCGATGCTCGCCGCCATGTGCGCCAGGCTCGGCGTGCGATGCGAGGAGGTCCTCACCGGCTTCAAGTGGATCGCCAACCGGGCGATGGAGCTCGACGCCCGCGAAGGCGCGCGCTTCGTCCTCGGCTTCGAGGAGGCCCTCGGCTACAGCGTCGGCGAGATCTGCCGCGACAAGGACGGCATCTCCGCCGCCGCGGTCTTCGCCGAGCTGGCCGCGTCCGGCGACGTGCTCCGCAGGCTCGAGGATCTCTTTCGCCGGTACGGCCTCTACGTCTCCGGGCAGTCGGGCTTCACCGCCGAGGGCGCCTCGGGGCAGGCCACCATCCGGGAGACCATGGAGCGGCTGCGGAGCGCTCCGCCCCGCTCCATCGGAGGCAGAGCGGTCGTCGCGATGCGGGACTACCTCGCAGGCCGGCGCACGGCCGCGGACGGCAAGACGACGACCCTGGAGCTGCCGGCGTCCGACGTGCTCGGCTTCGACCTCGAGGGGGGCAGCCGCGTCATCGCCCGCCCCTCCGGCACCGAGCCCAAGATCAAGTACTACTTCGACGTGTGCGAGCCGGTCTCACCGAAGGAGTCCATCGACGAGGCCCGGGACCGGGCGCGGCGGATCCTCGACGAGATGGCGAGGGACTTCGCGACGCTCGCCGGCCCGCCCTCCAGGTAGCCCCGTCGGCGCCCGATCGCCTTGCCCCCGAAGCCGGGGGTCCCGCCTTCTTGGCCCGCGCCCTGCGGCTTAGCTTCCCTTCGGATCGACGCGCCGCACGGGCGCTCGCGGAAGGGGGGATCGCCATGTCGAAGGTTGCGCTCGTCACGGGAGCTTCCGGCGCGCTGGGTCGCGCCATCGCCGAGCGCCTAGCGGCGTCCGGCTACGATCTCGCGCTCCACTACCGCAAGTCCGCCGACGCCGCCGAGACCCTGGCCACCGACCTGCGTGTCCGCGGCGTGAGGGCGCTGCCGGTCCAGGCGGACATCTGCAAGGCCGCCGACGTGGAGCGGATGGTCCACCAGACCGAGGACGCCCTCGGTCCCATCAGCCTCGTCGTCAACAACGCGGGCCTCGTCCGCGACCGCGCCATCGGCAAGCTCACCGACGACGACTGGAACATCGTCCTCGACACCAACCTGCGCGGCACCTTCCTCGTCTGCCGCGCGGTCGCGCCGGGCATGCGCGAGCGCAAGGAGGGCCGCATCGTCTGCATCAGCTCCATCGTCGGCGCGATGGGCAACTTCGGCCAGGTCAACTACGCCGCGTCCAAGGCGGGCCTCATCGGCCTCACCAAGAGCCTGGCCAAGGAGCTCGCCCGCGACCACGTCACCGTCAACGCGATCTGCCCGGGCTTCATGGACACGCCCATGGTCCGCGGCGTGCCTCCCGCCGTGCAGGAGAAGCTCATCGCCCAGATCCCGCTGGGCCGCTTCGGCGAGCCAAGCGCCGTGGGCGAGGCCGTCGCCTACCTCGCCGGCCCCGGCGGCGCGTGGGTCACCGGCCAGATCCTCCACGTCAACGGCGGGATGTACATGTAGCGCTGCCTCTGCCCCTACCCACACGTGGGTTGGGGCGGTGCACCCTCCTACGGCACCTTCCGCGGCGGCCGCGCCTCCTCGGGCTGCGCCGGCGCGGTGTTCGGCGGGAGGCCGTCCTTCAGCTTCGCACCGGGCGGCTCCGGCGTGATCGGCGCCGCGGCGTCGGGGGGAGGCGGCCCTTCCCCCGGCGGCATCGCGTCCACGCGGCTGGCGATCCGCCGCTCCCCGTCGAGGTCGTAGGTGACGTAGACCACGCCCCCCAAGGGGAGCTCGCTCACCGGCACCTGCTGCCCATCCACGAAGTAGAGCGTCTCCGGCCCCGCGAACACCACGGCGTCCGGCACCGTCTCCCCCTGGCGGATCACGAGCTGCTCCACGCCCGCCTCCACCAGCGTGCCCTTCATCCGGAGCGCGACGAAGCGGTTCTGCGCGCGCTCGACCCAGGTGATGCTCCTGTCGCCTGGCATGGTGAGGTTCCCCGGCTCGGTGATGGGCTGCTCCGGCGGGCCGAGGATCTCGCTCGACACGAGCCACGCCACGAAGATCCCGGAAGGCGCCATCGCGAGCCACCACGCGCGCCTCATCGCGCCGGCCTCGGGATCCGTCGTTTCGATCGCCCGCCCGCTGTGATAGGTACCGCGGCCTCGCACGCCGCGGCAGAACCGCGTGCACAGGAGCCAAAGACCATGGACATCCAGCTCTCCGCAAACGCCCTCGTCGACACGAAGGCGAATCTGCTCACCCTGCCCGTCTTCGAGGAGGACCTCGCCAAGAAGGGTGGCACCGAGGCCCTCGCGGCCCTCGACGGCGCCCTCGGCAAGGCGCTCCTCGCCGCCGCCACGCAGGAGGGCTTCAAGGCCAAGGCGGGCCAGAAGTTCGCGATGCACACCCTCGGCAAGCTGCCCGCCGCGCGGGTGCTCCTCGTGGGCCTCGGCGCCCGCGAGAAGTTCGGCACCGAGAGCCTGCGCGTCGCCGCCGGCGCCGCCGCCAAGGAGGCGCTCCGCTCGGGCGGCGGCACCCTCGCCATCTGCGCGCCGCTCGCCGTGGAGGCGGAGGAAGAGGTCCGCGCCGTCGTCGAGGGCCTCGGACTCGGCGCCTACCGCTTCGACAAGTGGCGCAGCAAGAAGGACGACGGCGCCAAGGAGATCTCCAAGGCGATCGTCTGCACGCCGGGGATCAAGAAGAACGCGAAGCTCGCCCGCGCGGTCTCGCTGGGCACGACCGTGGCCGACGCCACCAACTTCGCACGGGACCTGGTGAACGAGCCGGCGATGACGCTGACGCCGACGGCCCTCGCCCAGGCGGCGCAGAAGTACCTGAAGGGGGACGGCCTCCAGATCACCGTCCACGACAGGAGGAAGATCGAGTCGCTGAAGATGGGCATGTTCCTGGGCGTGGCCCAGGGCAGCGCCGAGCCGCCCCGCCTCATCGAGATCCGCTACGTTCCCAAGGGCGCGGCCGCGAAGGCGAAGCCCCTCGCGCTGGTCGGCAAGGCGATCACCTTCGACTCCGGCGGCCTCTCGCTGAAGCCCGCCGACGCGATGGTGGACATGAAGACCGACATGGCCGGCTCCGCCGCGGTCTTCGCCGCCATGCACGTGATCGCCACCGAGGTGCAGCCCAAGTTCCCGGTGTACGCCTTCGTCGGCACCTGCGAGAACATGCCGAGCGGCACGGCCTACCGCCCCGGCGACGTGCTCACCTCCCGCCTCGGCAAGACGGTCGAGGTCACGAACACCGACGCGGAAGGGCGCCTCGTCCTCGGCGACGTCCTCACCTACGCCTGCGAGACCAAGCCCCGCGGCGTGATCGATCTGGCCACCCTCACCGGCGCCTGCATCGTCGCCCTCGGCAACTACACCGTGGGCACCTTCGGCCGGGACGAGGAGCTGGTGAACGCGGTGCTCGATGCCGCCAAGGCGGCGGGCGAGGACTACTGGCGCCTCCCCCTCGTCCCCGAGGTGAAGGACGTCCTCAAGTCGGACATCGCCGACATGAAGAACTCTGGCGTCCGCTGGGGCGGCGCGATCTCCGCGGCGCACTTCCTCGAGGAGTTCGTGGGCGAGACGCCGTGGGTCCACCTGGACATCGCCGGCCCCTCCACCTCCGACAAGGACCGCGGCTACGTGTCCAAGGGCGGCACGGGCGTGGGCGTCCGCACCCTCGTCGAGCTCGTCCGCCGCCTCGACGGCCAGGCCTGATCCGCCGGGAGGACCGTTCTCCAGCGATCCCGCGGCATTGTCCGCCGCGGGATCGGATGATAGGAAGGGCATCCGAGCCTTGCCCTCTCCCCGAGAACGGATCCTCCCGATGAACCTCCGAAATCTCGCACCTTTCCTCCTCGTCTGCGCCGTCGCGGCCTCCGCCTGCGGCGGCGACGAGACCGACCCCGGCCTGCCGCCCGCCACCGGCCCGGTGGAGACCATCGAGGTCACCCCGGCCACCGCCAAGGTCGCCGAGGCGAAGACCCTCCAGCTCCGCGCCATCGCCAAGAACGCCGAGGGCCGCGAGCTGTCCGGCGTGGCGATCTCGTGGCGCTCCCTGGACGAGGAGGTCGCCACCGTCGACGCCACCGGGCTCGTGACGGGCGTGCTCCCGGGCAGCGCCCAGATCGTGGCCGAGGCCGAAGAGAAGGCCGGCACCTCGAAGGTCGAAGTCGAGACCGGGAAGGTCCACTCCGTCTCGATCGAGCCGGCCCGCACCACCCTCGCCTTGGGCCAGGAGCTCGTCTTCACGGCCGTGGCGAAGAACGACGAGGGCGGCGTGCTCCTCGAGCGCAGGGCCACCTGGACCTCCAGCGACGACTCGATCGTCGTCATCGGCGCCGACGGAAAGGCCTGGGCGAAGGCCAAGGGCGAGGCGACGATCGGCGCCGAGGTCGAGGGCGTCTCCGGCAGCCTCGCGCTGACCGTGGTCGACGCCGTCGCCGCCAGGGTCTCGATCGAGCCGGACTCCCTCACGATCGCCGAGGCGCAGACCCAGACCCTCGAGGCGACGGTCTTCGACGACGGCGACGCCGAGATCGACTGGGACGTGGAGTGGACCAGCGAAGACGAGACCGTCGCCACGGTGGTCGCCGGCCAGGTCCGGGGCGTGCGCCCCGGCACGACGCGGATCGTCGCCACGGCCGGCGAGGTGAGCGCGTCCGTCACCACGACCGTCACCGAGGCGGAGGTGGTGTCCGTCGAGATCACCACCAAGGATCCCCTGGTCGCCATCGGCGAGTCGGCGCGGATCCTCGCCTCCGCCCGCTCTGCGAACGGCCCCCTTGATCGCCCGCTCGAGTGGACCTCGAGCGACCCGGAGGTCGCGACGGTCGACTCGTTCGGCCGGATCGCCGGCAAGAGCTACGGGACGACGACCATCACCGCGAGCTACCAGGAGTTCTCCGCCTCGGTGGAGCTGGAGACGATCGTGAGCCTGTCGAAGCTGAAGGCGGGCGGCGACCATGCCTGCGGCCTGACGCCGAACACGGGCCGGCCGATCTGCTTCGGCGCCAACGGCAAGCACCAGCTCGGCACCGACACCACCGAGACGGCCGGCGTCCCCCCGGAGGCGATCTCCATGATGCCCGTGGCGGTGAACGCCCAGGCCGACCTGCGGTTCTCGGACATCTTCGTGGGCGGCAGGCACACCTGCGCGATCGCCAACGACGGCGCGGCCTGGTGCTGGGGCGACAACGCCTTCGGCCAGCTCGGCAACGGCGAGACCGGCGGCGCGGTGCGCGACCCCGTGAAGGTGGCGATGCCTGCCGACACCAGGTTCACCTCCCTCGCGTTGGGCGACGACTTCACCTGCGCCATCGCCCAGGTCTCCAACGAGGTTTGGTGCTGGGGCAACGAGGCCGATGGGCGGCTCGGCAGGAACCCCGCCCTCTCCGGCCCTGCCAACAGGCCCGGAAAGACCCTCGCCGACCGGGTCTCGCAGATCAGCGCGGGCGTCGCGCACGCCTGCGCGGTCAACGAGGCGGGCGAGGGCCTCTGCTGGGGCCGCAACGACCGAAAGCAGGTGAGCGCCTCGACGGCCACGGTCACGAGCCCCTACTCCGTCGCCCTCGAGCAGGGGCAGTCCTTCAAGGCGATCTCCGCCGGCGGCAACCACACGTGTGGTCTCCTCCAGGGAGGCGAGGCCTATTGCTGGGGCGCCAACGAGAGGGGCCAGCTCGGCGTGCCGGGGAGCGGTGACTTCGCGGTCCCCCAGCGGAATGGAACCAACGTGAGGTTCGACTCCATCACCACCGGCGCCGATTTCACCTGCGCCTTGGCGCGGCAGGGCAACGGCGCAGCCCAGGGCGACGGGTATTGCTGGGGCGGAAACGGCTGGAGCCAGCTCGGCGACGGCCGGGCGGATGGCTACCAGACCGGCCCCGTCCGCTCGACGGTGGGCTTCAAGTCCATCTCCGCCGGCCGCTTCCACGTCTGCGGCACGAGCCTCACGCCGGAGAAGGGCTACTGCTGGGGCGCCGCCGACAAGGGGCAGCTCGGCCGCAGCGTGGTGGTCGACAACAAGCCCGGCAAGGTCGACGGCCAGCTCTGATCGGCGACGGAGGAGGCGCCCGCGCAGCCGGCCTTCGCCCAATGCCCTCCACGAGAGGCCTCTTTGGAGCGATCCCTCCGAGGGGCCTCTTCTCTTTTTCAGGCGAAGGTGCGGCGCAGGCGCAGCGCGGCGGCGAGCCGACGCAGGTACTCGGCGCGAGGGACCACGATCTGCCCGAAGCGGCTCAGGTGCTCCGTGGGGAGCTGGCTGTCCAGGAGCACGTAGCCCCGCTCACGGAGCCGCTCCACCAGGTGGACCAGGCAGACCTTCGAGGCGTCGGTGATCCGCGTGAACATCGACTCGCCCATGAAGGCGCCGCCCAACGCCACGCCGTAGAGGCCGCCGGCGAGCTCCCCATCGCACCAGGCCTCGACGCTGTGGGCGAGGCCGCGGCGATGCAGCGCGGTGTAGCCGCCGACGATCGCCTCGCTGATCCAGGTCTCGTCGCGATCCGCGCACGCGCGCATCACGTCTTCGAAGGCGGTGTTCACACGCACCTCGAAGATCCCCTGGCGGAGGGTCCGTCGCAGCGAGCGGGGGACGTGGAACGACTCGAGCGGGAAGATCGCCCGGGGATCCGGCGAATACCAGCCGATCTCGCCGTCCGCGTCGTCCGCCATGGGGAAGATCCCCTGGCAGTACGCCGCGACGATCAGCTCCGGCTCCAGCGGATCCGAGGGTGGCAACGCCCTACCCCTTCTCCCCCACGAAGTGATCCTCCTTGTCGCGGAAGAGCACGTTGAAGGTCGTGAGCGAGCCGTAGCAGCGGGTGACGTAGCTCTGCAGCTCGACCTTCTCGCCGTCGGTGAGCTTGGGGTGCGCGTTGACCTTCGCCTCGAGCACGCGCAGGCGATCGCGGATCATAACCACCTTGCGGAAGATCGAGTCGATGGGCAGCTCGCGGGGCTGCAGCTCGGCGTTGGCCGGCTTCAGCACCACGCTGCCACCTTCCCACTTGCCGGCGAGCGGCGGCGCGTCGCCGTCGCCCATGGCGTCGGCGAGGACGTCGCGGAGGATCTCGGTGAGCTCGTTGCGGGTCATGTCGAAGAGGTCTCCCAGCTCCACGTCGGGTCGGGGCGGAGCGGCTGGACGGATGTTGGCGACGGTGGTCCCCCCTGCGCGCCGCAGGGTGGGGCCGACGATGGTGCGGGCCCGCCGGCGCGAAGGCGTCTCCGGCGCGACGGTGGGGATGGGCTTGCCCCTGGGGAGGAAGCGATCGCAGCTCGCTGCGGTCGGGGGGAGATCGCCGCGCCCGGGCATGAGCCGGCAGGGGCCGACCCAGCGGCCGCTCGCCTCCTGGCGGTTCGGACGCCAGATGAGGCAGTGACCGCAGACCTTCGCGTCTGGGGCTAGATCGCGGCGCGCCTCGGCGACCGGATCGAGTGGTTCGGAACTTCCGTCATTCATCGCGGTGCACGCTACCGATCCGAGAGGGAGAGGGTCAACGGCGGAGAGCCCGTAGCCTACGGGCTCTCGCGAAGCCAAAGGCGAGCAAACTTCACAGGCTTGACCCGAAACAACCGCTACCGCGGCCTCATTCGGAACGCGACGAACTCCTCGGGATCCCGGCGCAGGAAATAGGGGTTCGTCGCCTTCTCGTGGGCGAGTGAAGAGATCGGCCTGTCGCCGTAGTCGTGCCCCGGATAGACCTTCGTCTCGTCGGGGAGCGAGCCGAGGACCCGGTGGAGGCTGTCGAACATCGCCTGCGGATCGCCGCCCTCCAGATCGCACCGCCCGCAGCCTCCCACGAAGAGGGTGTCTCCGGTGAAGACCGCCCCTCCCGCATGCAGGCATTGGGATCCGGGGGTGTGACCAGGGGTATGCATGCACTTCACGGGCATCCCCCCGATCCGCACCTCGCTCCCCGGCGCCACGGCTTCGAGGCGATCGCCGAACGAGCGGAGCACCTCGGACGCCGTCACCTCCGCCCCTTGCGCGAAGGCCCGCAGCGACGGGAGCTGCCCGAGCAGCGGCTCGAGGGCGTTCACGTGGTCGAAGTGGTGGTGGGTGAGGAGCGCGGCCACCAGCTCCTTGCCGTCCTCGTGGGCGGCGGCGCGGATGGCGTCGGCGTCCCACGCCGGATCGATCACCGCCGCCTCCTTGCCGTCCGCGGGGCCGACGAGGTGGACGAAGTTCTGCATCGGCCCCAGGGAGAGCTGCCTCACGTACAGGCTCAAGATCGCCTCCTCCGCTTCGAGGCGGCGAGCGCGAGCCAGATCGCGCCGACGCCCAAGGTCCCTTCCGCCGCGCCGCAGCCGCACAGCCTCGGCTTCGGCGCGATCGGCTGCGCGATGGCCACCTCCGGGGGAGGCTCCTCCGCCTTGGGCGCCTCGTCGAGGACCGGGCTGACCTCCTCCCGGACTTCGAGCGGCCGCTCCAGCCAATCCACGAGCTTCTCGACCCGCGCCGCGTCCAGGCGGTAGAGGCCGTGGAGCCCCTCGGGCGATCGGGCGCCCCGATCGGATCCGATCTGCAGCTCGTTCGGCACCCCCGCTCGCAGCACGAGGCGTCGCCTCCCGCCCCTCCCGAACGCGCCGAGGACGCCCTCGGGGTGCGTGGGCCCGTTCCCTTCGAGCTCGACGCGGCCGTCCTTCTCCTCGAGGTCGAACGGGCCCTCCCAGGCGCCGCTCCATCCCCGGCAGACCTCCAGAACGCCAACGGGCTCGGCCGACACCACCAGGTGGCAGCCCGTCGGATCCGTCGCCGTGCCCGCGTCCAGGTCCCGCAAGGTGGGCGCCTGCACCCAGGTGCCTGCGAGGCGGAACGCTCCGTCGCTCGAAGCTGCCGCGGGTAGCGCGAGCGCGACGAGTCCCGATGCGACGATGGCGCGCAGCCGGGTCACTCCAGATAGTCCCGATCCCGCAGCTTCTTCGGCAGGTACTCCTCGGTGATGAAGGAGATCCCCCGGCGGGAGAGCGCCTCGATCTCGTACTTCTTGCCGTTCTTCGCCATCGCCTCGAGCTCCCGCCGCCACTTCTTGTTCTCGAACCAAGGGTACTCGAGCATCTGCTTGATCCGCTTGTGGTCGCCCTCGTCCATGCGGATCGCGGTCTCGTCCGGGAGGTTGTACCGCTCGGGATCGAAGGAGGAGATCCCCACGAAGCGCGCCCCCGGCACGGCCATCCGCATCGACTCGTAGGCGAGGTTGATCGAGCCCTGCTTGATCACCGAGTAGATGTAGAAACCCCACGGGTCGTTGTCGACCAGCACGTACACCGGGAGCTTCAGCTCGGAGTGCATCCGCTGCGCGAGCCGGCGCACGCCCCGCGGCGGCTGGCCGCCGCCGTGGATGAGCATGCACTGCTCCTTCTTCCAGTACTTGTCCTCGTTGAAGCGGCTCCACACCGCCTCCTTCTCCACGAGGAGCACGTACTTGGCCTCGTGCTTGCCGAAGCGGATCACGCTCGGCTCCACGATCGACGGCACCCCCCACCCGCCCGATCCCTGCCGGCGCAGGTCGATGGTGTCTCCCGAGTCGATGATCGTCATCGGACCGACCATCAGGCCCTTGCGGTTCGCGAAGAGGTGCAGCTCCTCGCGCAGCGCGTCCACCGTCACCTCGAGATCCTCGATGATCGGATCGGACTCGTCCTGCTCGTCGAACGTGTTCTGCTTCGTGTCGCCGAGCGTGTGCTTGGTCATGTAGTAGAGATCACGGATGCTGGTGGTCTTCCCCACCTCCAGCAGCTCCTTGCACGCGCTCGCGACCAGGAAGGTCTGCATGAACTTCTTGGCCTGGGCCACGTTGAAGAAGGCGCGGTCCTGCCGATCCTTCCCGAGCTCGATGATCTTCTTGCGCGTGTTGAAATGCACGTTGGAGAGGGTGCGCAAGGGGACGGAGAGGCGCGGGCTCTTGCGCTTCTTCACGTCCTGGACCACGCCCTTCGCCAGGGCCTCGATCTTGGCCAGCGTCTTCTTGGCCTGCTGGTCGCGGGTCGCCATCAGCGCTGCTCCTCCATCTCCATCTCCTCGTCCGTAGGACGCCGCTTCTTCTGCTTCTCCGCCACCCGGTCGAGGATCTCGTCCGTCTCCTCGCCGCCGGTGACCTCGCGGGCGAGCTCCAGGAAGTCTCCGCGGACCTTCTCGCGATCGGCGCCTGTGATCTCGTGGAGCGCGCGCGAGACCTCCTCGATGTAGAGCTCGAAGATCGAGCGCCGCTTCAGCTCGTAGGCGGCGGCCTTGCGCTTCCGGATGAACGCCGCGAGCTTGCGGCCGCAGTCCTGCAGCGCGAGGCGGATCTCCGCCAGCAGCTCGGGGTAGTGGGCGATCGCCTCCTTCGACTCCGACGTGAAGGGCACCCACACCGAGGCGATGTGCACGAGCAGGGACATCGGCCCCACCGGCAGGCCGCCGCGCGGCTGCTGCAGCTCGTACTTCTTCCAGTCGGTCTTCGTCACCGCGTCGGTGATCCCGCACGCGCCCCGCTGGAAGAGGAGCGGCACCCGGTTGGCGAAGCGGAAGAGCTCGATGGTGCGGTCCTGGGGCCAGTCGCCGCCGTACGCGAGGCCCACCTCGACCTGGAACGGGTTGCCCCGGTACACCTTCGGCGGCCTCGTCGACGACACGATGAAGAACTTCTTGCCCTTGATGATCTCCTCGCCGGGCTCCGGCGGCACCGAGTCGGCGGCGGCCTTCTCCAGCTCGGCGAGCTTCTCCTCCGAGGACTTCTCCGGGACCTTCTTCTTGCGGCGCCTGCCGGCGGCCTTGCCTTCGAAGAGGTCGAGCTCCGGCTCCTCCGCCTCGTCCTCCACCACCGACAGGAAGGAGATCAGCCCCTGGCGGATCAGCTCGTCGCCGATTGGTGACAGGCAGTTTGTGGACGGCGCCATGATCCGGGTGTCGAGGATCCCCTTGCGCAGCTTCTCGGCGAGCTCGCGATCCTCGGAGAGGTGCGACGTGCGGACGCTCTTCCTCAGCCCCCCGGCGGCGAGGATCTCGTCGGCCACGCCTCCGGACACCCGGGAGAACTCGTTCTGGAGGAAGGAGCGCACGTCCCGAGACTTGGACTCCTTCGCCATGAGCATCAGCGTCCCCACCTCCACGCCGTAGGGGTGCGGCTTGATCTCCAGCGCCTCCTTCGGTGGCTCCGCCGCCGCCCGGGGGAAGTGGAGCGGCTCCGCGTTGGGTCGCTTGAAGGTCAGCGCCAGGTGGGGGTTGGCGAGGACGGTCTGCTCCACGTAGCGCAGCAGGTAGCGCTGGCCGCGGGAGTAGTCCGCCTGCATCTCGATCTCGACCCGGGTGCCGTGATCCTTGCCGAGGTCGACCTCCTCGTCGGAGAGGACCACCGGCACGTTGCGCCTGGTGTCGAGCTGGATCTCCAGCCTGTGTGCGGGCCGGCCCTTCCCCGTCTTCGTCCAGACCTGCAGGGGCTTGCCCGTGGTGATCTGGCCGTACATCGCGGCGGCGGAGATGCCGATGCCCTGCTGGCCGCGGGACTGCTTGAGGCGGTGGAACTTCGAGCCGTACAGGAGCTTGCCGAAGATCTTGGGCACCTGCGCCTTGACGATGCCGGGGCCGTTGTCTTCGACGCCGACGACCCATCGATCGCCCTCCCCCCGGACCTCCACCACGATCTCGGGGAGGATCCCGGCGTCCTCGCAGGCGTCCAGCGAGTTGTCGACGGCCTCCTTCACCGTGGTGAGCAGCGCCTTGGTGGGAGAGTCGAAGCCCAGCAGGTGCCGGTTCTTGGAGAAGAACTCGGAGACGGAGATCTCACGCTGCCGCTGCGCCATCTGCTCGGCGGTGGCCTTGCGGCGCATGCGCGGGGGCGCGAGCTCGGGTGGACGCGGCGGCTCGTCGCGGAGCTCCTCGAGCTCGCGGCGGCTGCGGACGGGGGCGGGGGCCTTCGCGCCGCCCTTCGGCCGCGCCCGGGCGGCAGGCTTCGCGGACGCCTTCGCGGCGGCCTTCGTCCCGCCACCCGAGGAGGCAGGGAGGAGGTCGAGCTGTGTGCCCGAGCCCGGCGCCTTCGCCTTCCGCCCGGACTTCGATCCGGCGTCCACCTTCTTCTTCGCCATCCGCGCCTCCGTCTCCCCCTTGCGCGCGATAGCACCTTTCGGATCGGCGTCGCAAAGGGAGGGGTTGTTGGAAAAACCCGCTGGGGAGCAGGATTTTCCGGTCGCCTCCCGGCGTTCTTCCTCGACGCCGTGGCAGAGGAACCGCTACGGGACGCTTGCTTTCTCCTGAAAATGGTTAGGCTGCACCCAACCGCGCCCCTCGGGCGCCGCCAACGACGAGACCAGAAGATGCCCTTCGACGCGACCGAGACCCGCTCCTTCTCTCCGGGCCCCCGCCACGCCAGCCGGGGCTTCGCCAACTGGATGAAGACCGGCGTCCTCCTCGCCGCGATGACCGCGCTCATCCTGGTCGTCGGCCAGCTCATCGGCGGAGCGCAGGGCCTGATCTTCGCCGGCGCCTTCGCGCTGCTCTCCAACTTCGTGGCGTTCTGGTTCAGCGACAAGCTCGCGCTCGCCGTCCACCGCGCCAAGCCGATCGAGCGCTCCGAGGCGCCGTGGCTCTACGAGATGGTCGAGCGGCTGACCCAGCGTGCGGGCATGCCGATGCCCAAGCTGTACGTGATCCCGACCCACGCTCCCAACGCGTTCGCCACGGGCCGCAGCCCCGCCAAGGCGGCCGTGGCGGTCACCGACGGGATCGTCCGGATCCTCGATCGCCGGGAGCTCGAGGGCGTGATCGCCCACGAGCTCGCCCACGTCCGCAACCGTGACACGCTCATCTCCACCATCGCCGCCACCATCGCCGGCGCCATCTCGGGCCTCGCCCACATCATGCAGTGGTCGATGATCTTCGGCGGCGGCCGAGACCGCGACGAGGAGAGCGGCGCAGGCGGGATCATCGGCATGCTGGCGCTCATCATCCTCGCGCCCCTCGCCGCCACGATCCTCCAGCTCGCGGTGTCGCGGTCGCGAGAGTATGGCGCCGACGCCACCGGCGCGCAGCTCTGCGGCGACCCCGGCGCGCTCGCCGACGCCCTGATGAAGCTCGAGCAGGGCGCCCGCGCCATGCCCGACGATCGCCACCCGGCCACGGCGCCGCTCTTCATCGTGAACCCGCTCTCCGGCCGCAGCGTCTCCGCGCTCTTCTCCACCCACCCGCCCACCGAGGAGCGGGTGCGGCGGCTGCGCGCCATGTCGATCTGACGGGGCCGGCGCGCGGGCGACGAGTGCCCCCGCCGCCCGGCAGGGGCGGTTCGGTCGGGCCCCCGACGCTGCAAACGCTCCATACCGGCAACAGTGTTCAATCGCCCCGAATCGGGAGGGCCCGGCACGTTGCATTCGCGCGCCGGCAGGGCGAACTTCTGCGCCGTCACCTGGGCACGAGGGGAGAAGGCGCCATGAGCACCGAGCTGCGGATCGAGGCCGAGGCAACTGATACAGGGGTCGTCCGGCTGCGCCTCGAGGGCGCGCTCGACGGCGGCGGCGCCTACATCCTTCGGGATCGCATCACCCTCGTCGGCTCGCCGGTGATCGTCGACTTCTCCCGGCTCGATCGCCTCTCCGACTTCGGTCTCGGCCTCGTCGCCATGGCGATCGGCGAGCTGGGCTTCGAGGTCCAGCTCATCGGCCTCGGCCACCACGCCCAGCGGATCCTGCGGGCGTTCGGCATCCCCCTAGCCGCCTGACAGGGTCTCCAGAAATCTGCTGCGCGGCCCGCCTGCTTCGTTGGCGCACCGGCTCCGAGGCTTGCGCCGCCCGCGTGCCGCGGCCAGACTCGCGGGGCCTCCCTCGCCGAGGATGCCGCTTGCGAATCCGCCCCGCGACACCGCTCCTGCTCGCCCTGCTCTTCGCCTCCCCCGCGGCGGCCGAGTCCACCAGCGTCCTCACCCGCTTCCCCTCCAGCGGCCTCGATCAGCCCGCGGGCTCGGCGTCCCTCACCGACGGCCCCAACGCCCTCGCCGTCAACCCCGCCGGCCTCGGCTTCCAGCGCGGCCTCTCCCTCATGTACCTCCACGAGACGGGCCCCGGGACGGACGGGGGCTTCGACACCGCGGACGGCGACGGCCTCTACCTCGGCGACAGGATCTTCGGCTTCCTGGGCTTCGGCATCGGCGTGGAGTGGGTGCGGCAGAACCCATCCATCGACCAGTCGAGCGTCCACTACCGCCGGACGAGCTGGGCGCTGTCCCTGGGCGACGAGTCGATCTCGCTCGGCGGCGTGGCGCACGTGTTCACGCGCGGCTTCATGGACGATCGGACCACGTGGGACCTCGGGCTCATGGTTCGTCCCGTCCGCTTCGCGAGCGTCGGCTTCACCGTCCGCGATCTCTTCGGCCCGTCCGCCGCCGGCGTGCCCCTGCCCAGGCACTACGTGGCCTCGGTCGGCGCGCGGCCCTTCGGCGACTGGCTCACCCTGGCCGTGGACGGCGAGGTCCTCGGCGACGAGAACGAGGGCATCGCCCACGGCTTCGGCTCCATGGCCCTGGGCTACACCGGCATCGCGAGGGTCTTCAACGGTGTCGGAGTCTTTGCCTCCGTCACTCACCGTGTGGACGGGGGCGACCCCCTCGTGATCCAGGGTGGCGTGTCCCTCGACTTCGACGGCCTCGGGATCTTCGGCACCCCGCTGGTGCGCACGAAGAGCGGCGACGCCGGCTTCCTCGTCGGCGCCACGCTGCGCGCCTACGACGTCCCTGCCGTCGAGGCCGCGCCCCGCCCGAAGGTGGTGCAGATCGACCTCGAGAGGGCCCTCGCCTCGTCGAACGAGCTCCGCCTCTTCCCCGGCGAGCCGCGCGACGCGTTGCTGGACTTCGTCGCGGGCATGGAGGCGCTGGCCCTGGACGATCGGGTCGGAGGCGCGATCCTGGAGGTGCGCTCGCCCGACCTCGGCATGGGCCGGGCCTTCGAGGTGCGCCGCGCCATGGAGGCGTTCCGGCAGCGCGGCAAGAAGGTGGCCCTGCTGCTCTACCAGGCGGACGACGCGACCTACTCCCTCGTCACCGCCGCCGACAAGGTGTGGGTGACGCCGGACGCGGCCCTCTTCGTCAACGGCTTCTCGAGCGACGCCCTGTTCTTCGGCGGGACGCTGGAGATGATCGGCGTCTCCGTCGACGTGGCCAAGGTCGGCGCGTACAAGAACGCGCCCGACGCCCTCACCAGGCGGGACGCCACCGACGCACAGAAGGAGGTGACCCGCTCTCTCCTCGACGACATCTGGCCGCGCTACCTCACGCAGGTCGCGGCGGCGAGGGGGATGTCCGAGGAGCGCTTCCGCGGCGCGGTCGATCGGGGGATCCTCACGCCGGCCGAGGCGATCGAGCTCGGCCTCGTCGACGAGGCGATCTACCCCGACCAGCTCGAGGAGCGGGCGGGGGCCCTCGTGGGCGAGCCCGCCCACCTCTCGAGGGAGGTCCCCTTCGAGCACCGGGAGTGGACCTCGTGGGGACCGGCTCCCGAGATCGCCGTGATCCCCATCGAGGGGACGATCTCCGCCGGGTTCTCCGAGGGCGGGTTCGGCTTCGTCCAGACCACCGGCGCGCGGAGCGTGGTGAAGGCGCTGCAGGACGCCGCTCGGGATCCGCAGGTGCGGGCGATCGTGCTGCGGATCGACTCGGGAGGGGGCGACGCCGGCGGCTCGCAGCTCATCTGGCGGGCGGTGACGGAGGCCCGCACGAAGAAGCCCGTGCTCGCGGTGATGTCGGACGTCGCCGCGTCCGGCGGCTACTTCGCGGCGGCGGCGGCGAACCGGATCTTCGCCGCGCCCGACACCCTCACCGGCTCCATCGGCATCTTCTGGATCAAGCCATCCCTCGAGGGCCTGCTGGGCAAGCTCGAGGTCGGGATCGAGCGCGAGCAGCGCGGCGCCAACGCCGGCATCGGCGACCCCACCCGCCCCTGGACCCCGGGCGAGCAGGCCGCGGTGCAGCAATACGTCGACGCCTTCTACCGGGTCTTCGTCCAGTCGGTCGCCGACGGCCGCGGGCTCGGCTTCGATCAGGTGGACGAGGTGGCCCGGGGCCGGGTGTGGACCGGCGCGCAGGCGAAGGAGCGGGGCCTCGTCGACGAGCTGGGCGGGCTGTCCGACGCGCTCCGCGCCGCGCGGCTCGCGGGCGGGCTCCCGCCCGACGCGCTGGTCCGCTACCGCGTCTACAAGCCGAGCGCCGGCCTGCTCCAGTCCGACGCTGGCGCGTGGACCGTGGGCGTGAAGGCGACCGTCGATCTCCCCGCCCCGCTGCGCGAGGCGCTTCTCGCGAAGATCCCGGCGCCCTTGCTGGTTTCCAACCCCAGCGGGCTATGGGCGATCGCGCCCTTCGACTGGAAGCCCCGCTGACCCGTGGCAAACTTGTTGTAGGCGGTCGACGACCCGTGCTACATCACGGACGTCGGTCGCCCGCGCGGGCTAGGGGTCGTTGTTTCGCGCGCGAGAAGAAAAGCGACGACGAACGCCCGAGCGCATGGAGACGACGTCCCCGCTGCAGTCCGCAGCGTACGTCGTGAGCGACGGGCGGGTTTCGCGAGATGCAGGTGGCCGATGGCCCGGAGGTTCCCAGGCGGGACTCCAGGCTCCACGCCCCCACACTCTGGAGAGTCGAGTACGGGCCTTTGCTTCATGGCCCAGGGTCCAAGCACACCAACTTTGGAATCCGTCGCGCTCGGGCCCGCCAGGGGTGTACCGAAAGTGAGAGTAATGGATACGAACGATACTGGCGCAGTGATGAGCGAATCCCCGGGCAGCGAGCCGGATCCCGGCGGGGCCGGAGGCCAGGGGGCGAACCCGGGTGCAGGGGGCGGAGAGCCCGCCCGGACCGGCAAGAGGCGGCGGCGCCGCCGCGGCAAGCGCGGCACGGCCCAGCCGGGCGGCCAGCCCGGGGCCGCGACCAACGGCCACGATCAGCCCCAGGCCGGCGGCCAGGCGCAGCTCCTCCAGGTCGAGGGTGTGCTCGACAGCGAGGTCCGCGGCCCCAACGCGTTCCTGCGACGGGCCGAGAAGAACTTCCTCCCCAGCCCCGACGATCCCGAGGTCCCCAAGCACCTGGTGCAGCGGCTCCGCCTGCGCCCCGGCGCCCGCATCGGCGCCCAGGCCCAGTCCAAGGGCAAGCTCGTGGTGCAGCGGATCGACACGGTGGACGGCCTGCCGCCCGATCAGGCGTGGAACCGCCCCGACTTCAGCAGCCTCACGGTGATCGACCCGATCCGCCGGGTGCGCCTGGAGACCACGGGCAAGGAGGCCCTCACCCGCGTGCTGGACCTCATCGCGCCCATCGGCTTCGGCCAGCGCGCGCTCATCGTCGCGCCGCCGAAGACCGGCAAGACGATCATGCTCCAGAAGATCGCCCAGGCGATCTCCGCCAACCACCCCGAGGTTTACCTGATGGTGCTCCTGGTGGACGAGCGGCCGGAGGAGGTCACCGACATGCGCCGCTCCATCAAGGGCGACGTGCTCGCGTCCTCGTCGGACCGCTCCTCCGCCGACCACCTCAAGGTGGCGGAGATGACCCTCGAGCGCGCCAAGCGCCTCGTGGAGCAGGGCGAGGACGTGGTGATCCTCCTCGACTCGATCACCCGCCTCGCGCGCGCGTACAACAAGGAGGTCGAGTCCTCCGGCCGCACCCTCTCCGGCGGCGTCGATTCCAAGGCGCTCGAGAAGCCGAAGCGGATCTTCGGCGCGGCCCGCAACTGCGAGGAGGGCGGCTCCCTCACCATCATCGGCACCGCCCTCATCGACACCGGCTCCCGAATGGACGAGGTGATCTTCGAGGAGTTCAAGGGCACCGGCAACATGGAGGTCACCCTCGACCGCGCCCTCGCCGAGAAGCGCATCTTCCCCGCGGTGAACATCCCGCAGTCGGGCACGCGCAAGGAGGAGAAGCTCTTCACGACCAAGGAGTACGAGAAGATCCGGCTCCTGCGCGTGGCGCTCTCCAACTACAAGCCGGTCGAGGCGATGGAGAAGCTCCTCACCAAGGTCAACGAGTTCCGCTCGAACGACGAGTTCCTCGACGCGGTCTGACGGCGTCCGGAGTTCGTCGTGGGCCCGCCCGCGCGCCATCCCTTGCGGAAGGCGTGCAGATCCGAGAATGTCGCGACGTGGCCCGGATCCTCATCGTGGAAGACGAAGCCGACCTGCGCGATCTGGTCGGCTACAACCTCAAGGCAGCCGGGCACGAGGTGCGCGAGGCGCAGGACGTCGGCGAGGCCCTCGCGGCGGTGCGGTCCTTTCGCCCCGACCTCGTGCTCCTCGACCTGATGCTCCCCGATCGACCGGGGACCGAGCTCTGCCGCAAGCTGAAGGGCGACCCCGAGACCAGCGCGATCCGCGTGGTGATGCTCACCGCGCGCTCCGAGGAGATCGACCGGGTGGTCGGTTTCGAGCTCGGCGCCGACGACTACGTGGCCAAGCCCTTCAGCGTGCGGGAGCTTGTGCTGCGGGTGAACGCCGTCCTCCGCCGCGGCGCCCCCGTCGCCGCGGAGCCGATCGAGGAGGCGCTCAGGCTGGGCCTGCTGGAGATCGACAGGTCCCGCCACCGCGTGACCGTCGACGGCGAGGAAGCGCCTCTCACCGCCCTCGAGTTCAAGCTGCTGTGGACGCTTGCGTCCCGGCGTGGCCGCGTGCAGTCGCGCGAGCGGCTCCTCGAGGACGTCTGGGAGATGAACCCCGAGGTCACGACGCGCACCGTCGACACCCACGTGAAACGGCTGCGAGAGAAGCTCGGCGCCGCCGGCGCGTACGTGGAGACGGTGCGGGGCGTGGGCTACCGGTTCGCCGAGGAGATCCCTGCCGACGGCGGAACCGCGTGAGCGACTGGCGCACGCCCGCCGCGATGTCCCTCCTATGCGCCGGGCTCGTCGTCGCCCTCGCGCTCGGCGCTCCCCAAGGTCTCACCCTGGTCCTCGCGGCGGCGGTGGCGTGCGTGGGCGTGGGCACCGCCGTGGCGCTCGCGAGGACCCGGGCCGACGTCTCGCGCCTCGCCCGGGACGCCGAGCGGATCGCACACGGCGACATGGACGGCGCGGACTTTCGCGCCCCTGCGTTCCCTGCGCTCGCTGCCGCCCTGGACGCCCTCGCGACGCGGCTTCGGGAGCAGGCGGGGCGGCTCTCGTCCGAGGACGAGCTCCTCGCGGCGGTCCTCACGGGGATGGAGGACGGCATCCTCGTCCTCCGCGCGAACGGCAGGCTCCTCCTCGCCAACGCTCCGGCCCACCGGCTCCTCGCGCTGGCGCAGGGCGCGGCCGAGAAGCCGCTCTCGGATTCGCTGCGGGTCCCCGCGCTCCTAGACGCCGCGCAGGCGGCCCTCGCCGGCCGCGCCACCTCTTTCGAGCTCTTCAACCCGGCGGGCGCGGGACGGACGCTCGTCGGACGCGCCGCGCCCCTCGCCGGCCGGGGAGACGCGGCGGCGGTGATCGTGCTCCAGAACGTGACGGAGATCCGCCGCCTGGAAGCGATGAGGCGGGACTTCGTCGCGAGCGCGAGCCACGAGCTCCGCACGCCCGTCGCCGCGATCCGCGGTTACGCCGAGACCCTCGCCTCCGGCGCCCTCGAAGACCGCGAGGCCGCGAGCCGCTTCGTGTCGGGGCTCACCCGGCAGGCAGAGCGGCTGTCTTCGCTGGTCGACGACCTCCTCGATCTGTCTCGGGTGGAGTCGGGGAGCATGCGGCTCCAGCCGGAGCCGGTCGCGGCGGGAGCCTTCCTGGCGCGCCTCGCCGCCTCGGCCGAGGAGCGGGCCGCGGCAAAGGACCTCCGGCTCACGGTCGATCCCGTCGACGCGTCCCTCGAGGCCCTCGTCGATCCGAAGGGCCTCGAGTTGGTGATCGGCAACCTCCTCGACAACGCGATCAAGTATACGCCTGCCGGCGGATCGGTCCGCCTCGGCGCCCAGCGTCTCGAGGGCGCGGTGCGCATCGAGGTTCGCGACACCGGCCCCGGGATCGAGCCGCGGCATCAGGCGCGGATCTTCGAGCGCTTCTACCGGGCCGACGCGGGCCGCGCCCGCGACGTGGGAGGAACCGGCCTGGGCCTCGCCATCGCCAAGCACGTCGCGCAGCAGAGCGGCGGCGACGTCGGCGTGGAGAGCCGCCCGGGGGCCGGGTCCTGCTTCTGGATCCGCCTCCCTGCTTCACGCGGAATCGCCTGACGGGATCCCTCCCGCCGCCCGGCTCCGCCTTCGTGCGACCGAGGGCGTGAGGGGCTCCGCGCCGGCTGGGCACGGGGTTTTCGGGACGGTGGCGACCGTCACCGAGATGTCACAATCCCGACGCCTCTTCGTCTCCGGGGCGGTGCAGTTTCGCCGCCGTCCGAGGGCGAATGAAGAGCGCCGGTGTCGAAACGGTGGCGAGCCCGAGGCCAAAGGAACCGCACGCTCATGACGACTCGACTCCTCACCATCGCCGCGCTCCTTCTCGTCCCCACCCTCGCGTCCGGCGACGAACCGGATGCCTCCCCTCCGGCCCCCGCGGCGTCCACCGACGATCGCCTCGTGCTCGGCAGCATGAAGCTGAAGATCTCGGGCGTGCTCTTCGCCTTGTGGGCCCGCGACCTCGCGCTGGCCAACGAGCCCGATCACACGGCGGGCGCCAACCGCTTCGACGTCACCCGCGCCTACGTCAACATCGAGCCCTGGATCACCGAGACCATCTCGCTGCGCATCACGCCGGACATCACCCGCGTCTCCGCCGCTGGCACCAACCTCGACGGCAACCTCGTGCTCCGTCTCAAGTACGGCTACGCCAACTTCGACGACGCCTTCTTCGGAAACTGGGTGCGAGGCGGCCTCCAGCCCACCCCCATCGTCGACTTCACCGACGCGCTCTGGGGCTACCGGGTGCTGGGCGCGTCCCCCTTCGAGATCTTCGGCGGCTCGCCGTCCTCGGATCTCGGCGCTGGTGTCGGCGGCAAGCAGCTCGGCGGCGTGCTGGAGTACGCGGTGCTCGCCTCGAACGGCGAGGGCTACACCAAGCCCGAGCAGTCCTCCCGCGAGGGCGCCCGCTACAAGGACGTCGCCGGCCGCGTCACCTTCGCGCCGTTCGCCGAGTCCTCGAGCGGCGCCCTCCGGAAGCTGCGGCTGACCGCCATGGCGCAGTACGGGATCGCGAGCGAGGCGCCCGACGGAGACCACGTCGATCGCACCCGGGTCTACGGCCTCGCCTCCTGGGAGGGCTCCCTGGGCACGCTGGGCGCAGGCGGCGGCCCCACCTGGGATCACGACGCCCGCGAGGGGGGCGGGGTCCGCCTCCGGAACGGCCTCCTCCTCACGGCCTTCGGCTGGGTGAACCTGCCGGCGAACCTCCGCCTGGTCGGCCGCTACGACTACTTCGATCCGAACACCGACGAGGAGGCCCGCGCGCTCACCAACCCCGTCGGCACGAAGACCCGTCTCATCGCCGGCCTCGCCTACCGGTTCACGGACAAGGTCCAGGTGATCGCCGACTACCAGCGCTTCGGCTACGAGCACCCGTCCGCCGCCAAGGCCACGGATCCGGGGACCACGGCCTTCCTCCACCTCGAGGCCAAGTACTGACGTCGCGGCCCGCAGGCTTCGCTTTCGTTTCCGTCCTGTCACATGAATGTCACATGGCGCGCCTAGGGTGCGCCGCACCAAGGGAGTCCCACATGATCCGCCGTCTCGTCCCCGCCCTCGCCATCGCGTCCCTCCTGGCCGCGTGCACCAGCAAGTCGACCGAGGGGCAGGCCAACGCCGAGCCCGCCGCCAGGCGCGCCGCCGCCGTGACCATCAAGGGATCCGACACCATGATCCTCCTCGCGCAGCGGATGGCGGAGCGATTCATGAAGGATCACGCCGGCCATCCGGTGCAGGTGACCGGCGGCGGCAGCGGCACCGGTATCGCCGCCCTCATCAACGGCACCACCGACATCGCCAACGCCTCTCGCGCCATGAAGCCAGCGGAGAAGGCCCAGGTACAGCAGCGCCGGGGCAAGCCCGCCGTCGAGCACCCCATCGCCCTCGACGGGATCGCCGTCTACGTCCACGAGAGCAACCCCATCCCCTCGATCACGGTCGCGCAGCTCAAGTCGATCTACGAGGGCGAGGTCCGCAACTGGAAGGAGCTCGGCGGCGCCGACTCCCGCATCATCCTCTACGGCCGCGAGAACAACTCCGGCACCTACGCCTACTTCAAGGAGCACGTGCTCGCGGACGAGGACTTCGCCGCCGACACCCAGACGCTCCCGGGCACCGCCGCCGTGGTGAACGCGGTGGCAAAGGACGGCGGCGCCATCGGGTACGGCGGCATCGCGTTCGGCAAGGGCATCCGCGCCGTCCCGGTGAAGAAGGACAACGCCTCGGAGGCGGTCGCCCCCACCCTCGAGACCGTCACCGACGGCACCTACCCGATCAGCCGGCAGCTCTTCATGTACACCGCGGGCGACCCCACCGGCGACGTCGAGGCGTTCCTCGACTTCGCCCTCTCCGACGCAGGCCAGGAGCTCGCCGTCGCCGCGGGGTACTACCCCCTCCCCAAGAAGGCCGGAGCCCCGGCGAATGTCGCGCAGTAGGACGCCGATCGTGCAGGCGGAGGAGGAGGCACCGATGCCCGCCACCCGGGAATCCGGACTCGAGCTCGTAGCCGCGCCAAGGCCGGCGACGACGCTGCCCAGGTATGCGAGACGGCGCGCCGTCGACGCCTTCGCCCGCTGGATCATCGCCGCGATCGCGTTCACCGCGATTGCGGCGGTTGCGCTGATCTTCCTCTTCGTCGCCAAGGAGGCGCTCCCGGTCTTCACCTCGCCCGAGGTGCACGAGGAGGTGACGGTCGAGCGCATGGTGTTGCCGCAGGCATGGAAGGAGGGCGCCGCGCCGTCCTTCTCGTGGCAGCCGGTCTCCAAGGTGCCGAAGTACAGCCTGGCGCCGCTGGTGGCCGGCACATTCAAGGTCACGCTGATCGCCCTGCTGTTCGCCGTGCCGCTGGCCGTGATGGCCGCGCTCTTCTCGGCGGAGTTCGCGCCGCCCCGGGTTCGGGAGACGCTCAAGCCGGCCATCGAGCTCCTCGCCGGCGTCCCCTCCGTGGTCCTGGGCTTCTTCGCGCTGATGGTCCTGGCCACGTTCTTCCAGGACACCTTCGGCTTGACCTTCCGCCTGAACGCCCTCGTCGCCGGCGTGGGCCTGGGCCTCACCATCATCCCGGTGGTCTACACGGTGAGCGAGGACGCCCTCATCGCCGTGCCCAGGTCGTACCGCGAGGCGGCGCTCGCGCTGGGCGCCTCCCGGGCGCGCACCGCGTGGTCGGTGGTCCTCCCTGCCGCCACCCCGGGTGTCTTCGCCGCCATCGTCCTCGGCTTCGGCCGCGCAATGGGCGAGACGATGATCGTGCTGATGGCGTCGGGCAACGCCGCCATCCTCTCCGCGGACCCCATGGTCTCGGTCCGCACCATCCCCGCCACCATCGCCGCGGAGATGGGCGAGGTCGTGGTCGGCGGCGCCCACTGGTCGGTGCTCTTCTTCCTGGGGAGCCTCCTCTTCCTGGTGACGCTGGTCTTCAATGGCCTCGGCGGCTGGTACGTGGGGCGCCTGCGCAAGAAGGTGGGCGGGACCGCATGAGGCTCACGAGGCTCACGCCCCACGAGCGGGCGAACATCGCGTTCGGCGGCTTCACGGCGTCCGCCGCCCTCGTGATCATGGCGGTGCTGGCGTTCATCGTATGGGACGTGCTCTCACAGGGCCTCCCCCGGCTCTCCTGGGAGTTCGTCTCCGCCGCGCCACGGGACGGCATGACCGCCGGCGGGATCTTCCCCGCGATCTTCGGCACCGTGCTGCTCGTCCTGATCATGACCGCCGCGGTGATCCCGGTGGGCGTGATCACCGCGATCTTCCTCTTCGAGTACGCGAAGCCCGACTCCCTCTTCGCCCGCGCCGTGCGCAGCGCCGTCTACAACCTGGCCGGCGTCCCCTCGATCGTCTTCGGCCTCTTCGGCGTCGGCTTCTTCATCCAGTTCGTCGGCGGGAACCTCGACAGGCTCTTCTCCGACGGCCAGGTGATCTGGGGGCAGCCCGCCATCCTCTGGGCGGCCCTGACCCTCGCCGTGCTCACGCTGCCGGTGGTGATCGTCGCCACCGAGGAGGCCCTGCGCACCGTGCCCAGGGAGCATCGCGAGGCGGCGCTCGCCCTGGGGAGCACGCGCTTCGAGGCGCTGTGGAAGGTGGTCCTGCCACAAGCGGTGCCTGGAATCCTCACAGGCGCCATCCTCGCCGTCGCCCGCGGCGCCGGGGAGACCGCGCCGATCCTGTTCACCGGCGCGGCCTACTTCCTGCCCCACCTGCCGACCAGCGGCCACGATCAGTTCATGCACCTCGGCTACCACGTGTACGTGCTCGCCACCCAGTCGCCGGATATCGAGGCGACCAAGCCCATCCTCTACGGGACCGTGCTCGTGCTCCTGCTGGTCACCGTGATCCTCAACCTCCTCGCCATCGGCCTGCGCAACCGCCTGCGCAAGCAGCGGGCGTGAACCCCGGATAGAACGACGATGCAGACCCAGCCTCTCGCCACCGGCAAGCTCGCATCCGAGAAGCTCGAGCTCTATTACGGCGAAAAGCGCGCGCTCCACGGGATCGACATCAGCATCCCCGAGCGCCGCGCCACCGCCCTGATCGGCCCCTCGGGCTGCGGGAAGTCCACCTTCCTGCGGTGCTTCAACCGCATGAACGATCTGATCCCCGGCGTGCGGATCACCGGGCGCGCGACCCTGGACGGCGCCGACCTCTACGGCCGGGGCGTCGACGTGGTGGAGTTGCGCCGGCGCGTGGGCATGGTCTTCCAGAAGTCGAACCCATTCCCCAAGACCATCTGGGAGAACGTGGCCTTCGGTCCCCGCATCCTCGGCGAGAAGGACAAGACCAAGCTCGACGAGATCGTGGAGCGCTCTCTGCGCAACGCGGCGCTCTGGGACGACGTCAAGGATCGGATGCAGGCCTCGGCGTTGAGCCTGTCCGGCGGTCAGCAGCAGCGCCTGTGCATCGCCCGGGCCCTCGCGGTGGAGCCGGAGGTCCTCCTCATGGACGAGCCAGCCAGCGCCCTCGACCCCATCGCCACGGCGCGGATCGAGGACCTGATCCACGAGCTGAAGGCCAGCTACACCATCGTCATCGTCACCCACAGCATGCAGCAGGCGGCCCGCGTCAGCGACTACACGGCGTTCTTCTACATGGGGGAGCTGGTGGAATTTGGTGACACCGAGACGATCTTCACCAACCCGAAGGAACGGCGCACCGAGGATTACGTCACCGGCCGATTCGGTTAGAATCGAAGCGGAGGAAGCTTCTTTACTCTGAGTGAATTCCGAAAGCGAGCGCATGTACCACACGGACAAGGCATTCGAGGCGGAGCTGATGGAGCTGCGGGAGAAGCTCCTCACGGTGGGCGGGATCGTCGAGCAGGCGATCGTCCGGTCGGTCCGCGCGCTCGCCGAGCGGGACTCGGCGCTGGCCCTCGAGGTGATCGAGAACGACCGCCGGGTGAACCTCCTGGAGGTGGAGATCGACGAGCTCTCGATCCGCATGCTCGCGCTCCGGCAGCCGGCGGCCTCCGATCTGCGCTTCATCACCCTGGCGCTCAAGATCGTCACCGACCTCGAGCGCATCGGCGACCTGGCGGTCAACGTCGCGGAGCGCGCCATCCAGCTCAACGAGGAGGCGCCGATCCGGCCCTACGTGGACATCCCCCGCATGGCCGAGATCGCGGAGGAGATGCTCACCAAGGCCCTCGACGCGTTCGTCGCCGGGGACGCCGCCAAGGCCCGCGCCGTCCTCTCCCAGGACGACGAGGTGGACGAGCTCTACCACACGGTCTTCGCCGAGCTGGTCGAGCTGATGACCGCCGACTCCAGCATCACCCCGCGCGCCATGGCGATCCTCTTCATCGCCAAGCACCTCGAGCGGATCGCCGACCACGCGACCAACGTCGCCGAGATGGTGATCTACTTCGTCGAGGGCCGCGACGTGCGGCACCCCCGCAGCCGCCAGGCCGGCGGGCGCTGATCCGCGCGGCGAGCCTCTACGGCCTGCCCGGTAGCGGGAGCGGCCGATCGGCGAGCGGCACGTCGAGGTCGAAGGAGCTGCGCTCCCTCCCCGGCGGGATCGCGCCGTCGCCGCAGCCGAGCGAGTAGTCGAAATAGAGCTTGATGAAGTCCTCGTCGGCCATTCCGGTCTTCGCGACCAGCGGCTCGGCGAGGCAAGCGTCCCGCCATTTCCGTACACGATCGAAGCGGCCGTCCTCCGGGAGGCGAAAGCCCCGGTAGTGCTCGTTCAGGCAGTAGCGCTGGAAGAAGGGCGCATAGTTGATCTCGGCCAGGGAGAAGCCGTCGCCGTCGTCGAGGAACGTGCCGTCCGGGGCGTGCCGCATCAGGAACTCGTCGACGAAGCGCCAGGCGGACAGCGCCTCCTCGATCCGCTGCTCGTCCAGCGAGCGGTCCTGGTTCATGAGCAGGCGGTACATCGCCGGGACGAACTTCTGGTTGCCGTGATCGATCAGGATCCGGGCGAGGGCCCTGGTGTAGGGATCCCGCGGCAGCCGGGACGGGGCGTCCGGGAAGGCGTCCTCCAGGTACTCGCAGATCACGCTCGATTCGTTGAGCAGGCGCCCATCGTGGCGCAGCACCGGGACCTTGCCGAGGGGGTTCACCTCCAGGAACCACGCCGGCCTGGGCTTCGTGATGTCGATCTCCTTGAGTTCGAAGTCGATAGACTTGAGCGCGAGCATCATCCGCGCTCGCTGGGCGAACGGACAGACCGCCATGCTGTAGAGCTGCACCTCGGCCATCGTCGCTCTCCTTTCGCGATCCCCGCGTCGGAACCCTATCGCAGCGAGCGATCGGCGGACCGCTTCGGATGGGGTGTGGGGAGGCGGCGGATGGTACCATCGAGGCACGCCATGGGTGAGATGCTCCGCGCGATCGCCGAAGACGCGAAGGCCTGGTGCGAGGGCCGGAGCTGGCTCGTGCGCGCGCCCCTCGTCGCCTGGGGCGCGTGGATCCTGCTGAACCACCTCCGCTCCACCGAGTACGCCAGCCTCTTCGCCGGCCTGAACCTCGGGATCCACGAGCTAGGGCACGTTGTCTTCATGCCGTTCGGCCAGACGATGGGCGTGCTGGGGGGATCGCTCGCGCAGGTGCTGGCGCCCATCGCCTCTGTCGCGGTCTTCCTCCGCCAGCGCGACTGGTTCGCGATCTCCTTCTGCTTCCTGTGGCTGGGCTCGAGCCTCTTCGAGCTCGCCCGCTACGTAGGCGACGCCCGCGCGTTGGAGCTGCCGCTGGTGTCGCCGTTCGGCGGCGATCCGATCCACGACTGGCATTTCTTGCTGGGCAACGCCGGGCTCCTGCGCTGGGACGCGACGTTCGCCGCGCTGCTTCGCCTCGGTGCGGCAGCGTCGATCGTGGCGTTCCTCGCTGCAGCGGTCTGGCTGCTGCTGTGCATGGCCCGGCCCGGCGGCGCCCGAGCGGCGCCGATCGCGTGAGCTCGTAGGCGCTTTCGCGCGCCTCTCTCGTGGCCGCGGCCGCGCCCGTCGGCGGTCTTCGCGTCGCCACGAAGAGTTCACATTCGATCCGCGGATTCGACACCGGCCCCTCCTAGCTTGCGCTCGCTCGCGACGTTCGCGGGCTTGGAGGAACACCACTTGGAAAAGAGAATCCTCGTTTCGCGCCTGTCGGTACCGGCGGCCCTCTGCGCCGCCCTCGTGCTGCTCACCGGCGCGCCTGCGCAGGCGGCTGAATGTTCGTCCCTCCCCAACCCCGTCTACCTGGCGGGCTCCAGCGCATCGAAGCCGGTGCTCAAGCAGGTCGCGAAGATCCTCGCGGCCCGTGACCCGGCCATCACCCTCGTCTACCAGTCGGTCGGCTCCTGCGCCGGCATCGACGCCATGGTCAACGGCACCCCGGTGACCGCCACTGCGAAGTATTGGGACGCCAGCGAGGCGGAGGTCGCCTGCGACCTGCCCCCCGGCGGCTCCACGGTCGACATCGGAATCTCCGACGTCTACGCCGAGTCCTGCGACTACACCCTCCCGTCCACCCAGAAGGACTTCTTCGGCGCCGTCCAGGTGATGGCCTTCGTGGCCCCCGCCGCCGCGTCGGAGAGCTCGATCAGCGCCGCCGCCGCATACGTGGCGCTGGGCTTCGGCGGCCAGACCCATGTGGTGCCGCCCTGGGACAACAAGGACTTCTTCTACATCCGCGCCGACTCCTCCGGGACGAAGGCCATGATCGCCAAGGCGATCGGGCTGCCGGTCTCGAAGTGGATCGGCAACGTGCAGTCGGGCAGCGGCGACGTGAACGCCGCCGTCTCCAGCTCGGTGCAGCCGGACAAGACCATCGGCATCCTGGCGGCCGACTACGCCGACGCCAACCGCGACAAGATGAAGATCCTCGCCTACGAGCACTCGGATCAGCTCTGCGGCTACCTCCCCGACTCCACCTCCACCTCCTTCGACAAGATCAACGTCCGCGAGGGCCGCTACGCCATCTGGGGTCCGCTCCACTTCGTGGCGAACACGGACGGCGCAGGTGCGGGCATCCCCGGCGCGGGCAACCCCGCCGGCACGTCGGTAGCGACGGTGCTCGACTACCTCACGCACAGCGGCCTGAGCGAGGCCGACAGCCGCGCGATGATCGAGGCCGAGGCCGCCGCCTACACGGTGCCGGTCTGCGCGATGAAGGTCACCCGGACCTCCGAGGTCGGCCCCACCACCCCCTTCGTCCCCGACGAGCCCTGCGGCTGCTTCTTCGAGAGCCTGAAGGGTGCGACGGCCACCGAGTGCACCGAGTGCACCTCGAACGCCGATTGCTCCGGCGCCACCCCCACCTGCCGATTCGGCTTCTGTGAGGCCAAGTAATGAAGACTACCCTGACGATCTCAATCCTCGCCGGGGCCCTCGCCTTCGGCTTCGTAGCCGCCTGCGGGACGGACGACGACCCCATCCAGCAGGGCGGAACCGGCGGCTCCGGCGCCACTGGTGGCACCGGCGGTACCGGTGGCACCGGCGGTACTGGCGGCACCGGTGGAACCGGCGGAACAGGCGGAACCGGTGGCACGGGTGGTGACCCGTGCGTGAACACCGAGGACACCTGCGACGAGTGCGTGAAGTGGGAGGAGCACCCTTCCCTCGCCTGCTCGGAGTTCACCGCGGGCTGCATCCCCTTCGACAACGCGGGGCGCGTCCCCGGTTTCCCCAACTTCCCGAAGGTCCAGTGACCCTCGGAGGAAGGCGCCGCCCGATGCCGCGACGTCCGAACGCGGCTTCGGGCGGGGCCCTCCCCCCGCGCAGGAGCCCCAAGACGTGAAGCTTCACCTCGCGCCCCACGCCCTCCCCTTCCTTCTCTCGGTCGTGCTCTCGGCGGGTTCCGCCGCCGCCGTCACGACGGACGCCGACTCGATCGATTCGGGCTCGGGTTCGTACGACGGCTCCGAGCACGTCCCGGCCGTCCCCGGCCCCGCTGCTCCGACCCCTGCCGTAAAGGGGGATCCCGGGTCGTCCATCACCGTCGGTGGCTACCTCCAGTCCCAGTACGAGCATCACCAGGATTCGGAGGATCAGCTCCGCCAGGACGGCGCCCGCCTCAACCTCGACCGGTTCCTGGTGCGCCGCGCCCGACTGAGGCTCGCCGGCGACTGGGAGTGGACCGGGGCCAGCATCGAGTTCGACGGCAACACCACGTCCGGCGGCTTCCGCGCCGATCTCTACCGCGCCGAGGCGAAGCTCCATTACCGGCCGGATCCATCCGCCCCAGCGCTCGTGGAAGGCGCGATCGGCGCGATGACCATCCCGTTCGGCTTCGAGCTGGTGCAGTCCTCGCGGCTGCGCCCGTTCATGGAGCGCTCCCTCGTCGTCCGTTCCCTCTTCCCGGGCCCCGTCGATCTCGGCGCCCGGGTGGGGGGAACGTGGAGGTGGCTGCACGCCACCGTCGCCGTGATGAACGGCGAGCCCCGGGGCAGCGGCGAGTTCGCCGGCGCCGACCCGAATGGCGCGAAGGACCTCCTCGTGCGCGTCGGCGTCGACACCGGGAGCGCAGCGCCACTGCGGGTGTCCGGCAACGTCTCCTTCCTCGGCGGTCGCGGGTTCCACGCAGGAACCGAAGCGACAAAGGCCCGAGTGGAGTGGCGCGACCTCAACGAGGACGGCGTCGCCCAGCCCTTCGAGAACTCGACCATCCCCGCGCGCGCGGCGACGCCGTCGGAGACCTTCCGCCGCTGGGCGGTTGGCGTGGACGCCCAGCTCGAGTACCAGACGGCGCTCGGCTCCTCCTGGCTGCTCGGCGAGATCATCCTCGCGCAGAACCTCGATCGCTTCCTCTTCGAGAACGATCCGGTGGTGACCGGCCTCGACGCCCGCCAGTTCGGCTGGTACGTCGCCGCCGTCCAGGAGCTCGGCCGCTACGCGCTGGCGGGCTTCCGCTTCGACTCCTACGACCCCGACTCCAACGTCTTCGACTCGCGCGGCGGGAAGCTCGTGCCGCGCTCCATGGCGATCCAGACCTTCTCGCCGGTGGTGGGCCTCGTCCTGCCCGACCTCGCCAGGCTCACGTTCCAGTACGACTTCACCCTCGATCACCTCGCCCGCGACGAGCAGGGCCTTCCCGCCGACCGCTCCAACGACGCGTGGACGCTCCGGCTGCAGGTGAACCTGTGAGAACGATCTGCACGAAGTTGGCCGCCATGCTGGCTGCGGCGCTCGCCGTGTCGGCCTGCCACGGGCCCGACCACGGCGAAGGGGCGGACGAGCCCATCCGCGTCCGCGGGGCGCAGTTCCTCGAGGGCGATCTCCCCGGGTCGCCGCGGGGCGGGGATACGCCGGACGGCCGCCCCTCGATCACCTCGTTCGACTTCACCAACCCGACGGTGCTCCCCGGCCAGGCGCAGAAGAGCATCCAGGGCCGGTCCACCGACGACGCCGCCGCGATCGCGATCCGCCTCGCCGGCCTGGGCAGCGGCTACTGGATCCTCCCGATCGGCGGCCCGGATCCCCAGTATCCCGGCGAGCTGACCTGGGCCTTGAGCGCCGACTTCGCCGCGGACGTCTCCCCTGGCCTCTACGACCTCGTGGTGGTGGCGATCGACGCCGAGGGTCGCGCGGGCGAGCAGCGGGAGCAGTCGCTCTGCTTCGCCTCCCGCATCCCCGACAACCTCCACGCCTGCAACCCGGACCGCGCGCCGCCCGACGTCGTGATCGCCCTGACCTGGAGCGCGGACGCCGACGTCGACCTCGTCGTGCGGACGCCCGAGGGGCGGCTGATCGGCCCGAAGAACCCGCTGGTCGACCCGCCAGGCGAGGGCGGCCCGCCGCCCCCCGGCGCCTCGGCCATCGACCGCGACTCGCTCGCGTCGTGCCTCCCCGACGGCCTCCGGCAGGAGAACCTGGTCTTCCAGAAGCGCCCGGCCGCCGGTTCCGTCTTCCGAATCCACGCCGACCTCTTCGACTCGTGCGGCGCCTCTTCCGTCTCGTTCCACCTCGCCGTCTACGAGGCGCAGGGCGAGGGGAAGACGCGGGAGCTCGTCGCGAGGTTCGAGCAGAGCGGCGTCCTCACCCCCTTCGACCAGACCGGCGGCACCTCACCCGGTGTCGTCATCGTCGACTACTCGTTCTAGACAAAAAAGGAACCTCGAAATGCTCGTCGAACGCCTGTTGCAGCTCGCGATGCTCGGCGCCACGTGGGTCATGTACCTGCTGCTGGTGCTCTCCGTACTCTCCCTCGCCATCATCGCCGAGCGCTGGTGGTTCTTCCGCCGGCGCGCCGTCGGACTCGACGCCCTGCGCGACGAGATCGCGGCCCGCATCGCCGCCGACGAGGTGCACGCCGCCGATCACCTCCTCGCCGAGAGCGGCTCCTTCGAGGCGGGCGTCATCCGCCCCGCCCTCCCCTATCTCGCCGGCGGCTCTGCGGCGTTCACCGACGCCATCGACAGCGAGCTCGGCCGCCAGCGCGGCGCCCTCGACCGCGGGATGAACTTCCTGGGCACGGTGGGCAGCAACTCTCCCTTCATCGGCCTCTTCGGCACGGTGATCGGCGTCATCGAGGCCTTCGCCCACCTGGGCTCGGGGAACGACGAGGCGGCGATGGCCAACGTGATGGCCGGCATCGCCGAGGCGCTCGTCGCCACCGGCATCGGACTCTTCGTCGCCATCCCGGCGGTGGTGGGCTTCAACTGGTTCCAGGCGCGGATCGGGCGGATCGAGGAGGGCATCGGCTCGCTGGCCAAGCAGCTCACCGCCGCCCTGCTCGTTCGCGAGGCCTCCGCCGCAGCTGCCATCGACCGCGAGGTGCCCGCGCCGAACGGTCGGGGCCACACCTCCGCCGCCGCCTGAAAGGACCAAGACCGATGGGCGCCTCTACCGGATCCAGCCGCGGCCGTCGTGCCGGGATCGTCGGCATCAACATCACGCCGATGGTCGACATCATGCTCGTCCTCCTCGTCATCATGATGGTGTCGGCGAACTACGTGGTCTCGCAGTCGCTGAAGGTCGAGCTCCCCAAGAGCGCGAGCACCGACGCCGCGGTCTCGGCCGTGACCATGGTCACCGTGACCAAGGACGGCTCCTACCTCTTCAACCAGCAGCCGACGGACGGCGACGAGCGCCTCAAGGAGCTCTTCGTCGCGGCGGTGCGGGAGAGCCCCGACACGAACCTCGTCGTCACCGCGGACACCGCGGCGCTCCACGGCAAGGTGATCCGCGCGATCGACCTGGCCAAGCAGGCGGGCATCACCAAGTTCGCCATCAGCGTGCAGCGTGAGTAATCGCGTCCCCGGATCCAGGGTCGCGTGGACCCTCTGCGCGAGCGTCGCGATTCACGCGACGATCGGCGTGGCGGCGTTCTACGCGCCGGCGAAGGAGAAAGCCGCGCCGCCGGTCCCGATCACCTTCGCGGAAGCGCCGGCGCCGCCACCACCGCCGCCTCCCGAGCCGCCGCCTCCGCCACCGGAGCCTCCCGCGCCGGCTCCGGAGCCGGCCAGGCCGCCTCCCGCGCCTGTCGCCAAGGCGCCACCCAAGGCTGCGCCGCCCCCACCGGCCGCCGCTCCGGCGCCGTCGGGCCCGGACACCTCCGGCTTCGCGGACCTCGGCCTGACGATGGGCAACGGGAGCGGAGGTGGCGGCGTGGCCGTGGCAAGCAGCAGGCCTGGCGCCGCCCACCCCGCGCCCGCGCGCAAGGTCACCGCGACCGCCCCCAAACCCACCTGCTCCGAGAAGCCGTCCAAGCCTCGACCGAAAAAGACCGTCCACCCGGAGTACACCGCCGCCGCCGCCCAGGCCGAGATCGAAGGGCCGGTGCGGATCGAGGTGACGATCGACGAGAAGGGCAAGGTGACCCAAGCACGCATCGTGAAAGGCCTCGGCTACGGACTCGACGAGTCCGCGCTCGCCGCGGCGAAGCAGTTCCTCTTCGAGCCCTCCACCGCCTGCGGAAAGCCGGTGGTCGGGCACGCGACCTTCCAGCTCCGCTTCGCGCCCTCGCTAGGTTCATGAATCGAATCCCCAGGCTCCGCGCCCTCGTCGCCATCTCGCTCCTCGCCCCTGGTCTCGCCGCCGCCGCATCCGAAGCGCCACCCGCGCACGCGGACGAGAAGCCGGCGCTCGTCCCCCCGAGCCTCGTCCACTTCGTCGAGGCTCCCTTCCCGGAGTCCGAGGCCAACGGCCTCACGGACGTCGCCGTAATCCTGCGCCTCTCCATCTCCGAGACCGGAGAGGTGGTCGAAGTCGAGGTCGCCGAGTCCGGCGGCGAGGCGTTCGACCGCGCGGCGGTGGAGGCGGCGCGCCAGTTCGCTTTCGAGCCGGCCACCTCCGGCGGGACGCCGATCCCGGTGCGGATCGGCTACCGATACGAGTTCGTGTGGCGGCCGCAGCTCGAGAAGAAGACGACCGCGGACTTCACGGGCACCGTCCGGGATCGCCTCACGAAGCAGCCCGTCGCCGGCGTCACGGTCACCCTGGGATCGGGCGAATCCGCCGTCACCGACGAGGCGGGCGCGTTCCAGATCGCCGACTTGCTGCCCGGCACCTGGTCCGTCGCCCTCGAGGGTCCGGGCTTCGTCCCGGTCTCCACCGAGGAGGCCTTCGAGGCGAGCCACGTCGTCGAGGCCCTCTACGAGGTGGAGCTCGCCTCCGGCGAAGACGGCGAGGACGACCTCGACTTCGAGATCGTCGTCGCGATCCCGCGGGTGAAGAAACAGGTGGTCTCCACCGAGGTGCTCGCGGATCAGGGGCGGCGCATCCCCGGTGCCCAGGGCGACGTGCTCAAGGTCGTGGAGAACATGCCGGGCGTCGCGCGGGCCGCCGCCGGCTCCGGGTCGCTGGTGGTCTGGGGCGCGGCGCCACAGGACACCCGCGTCTACGTCGACGGCGTCCGTGTCCCCAGGCTCTATCACGACGGCGGCTACCGCTCCGTGATCCACTCGGACATGGTCCGCTCGGTGGAGCTGTTCCCCGGTGGCTACGGCCCCACCTACGGGCGCGGACTCGGCGGCGTCGTCGTCGTCCAGCAGCGCAGGCTCGACGAGGAGGGCACCCACGGCAGCGCCGAGCTGAACGGCATCGACGGCTCCCTCTCGAGCCGCACCCAGATCGCGGAAGGCGTGCACTTCGCGATCGCGGCGCGGCGCAGCCACCTCCACTCGGTCGTCGACCGGACGTCCTCCCTCTTCACGAAGGACGACGTCGCCGACGTGGTCCCGATCCCGCGGTTCTGGGACGGGCAGGCCCGACTCTCTCTCCAGATTGGCACCGGCGAGACGGTCGAGGTGGGCGGACTACTCTCCTCCGACCGCCTCGACCACTCGCTGGTCGCCAGCGACCCCGCGCTCTCCACCCGGCGCTCCACCGGCCTCGACTTCCACCGCGTGTACGCACGGTACGAGAACAAGGCACAGAACGGCGCAGTGACCACCGTCACGGGCTCGGTCGGCGGCGACGCCAGCTCGCGGGTCGACACGGTCGGCAGCACCTCCACTTCGCTGAACGACGACGCGACGATCTACGCGCTGCGCGCTTCGTGGCGAGGGCCGATCGCGGACGCCGTGACCCTCGAGGTGGGAGTGGACGCCGACCTCACCGCCTCCACCTCGACCCGCCGCGGCTCCATCGGCGCGCCACCGCGCGAGGGAGATCCCACCATCTTCGGCAGGCCGCCTCCGGATCAGATCAACGCAGACGCCTGGGACACCACCATCGGCAGCGTCGCGCCTTACGCCCAGCTCGACTTCGGCTTCCTGGACGATCGGCTCCACGTGATCCCCGGCCTGCGCGCCGAGCCGTACGTCGTCCAGACCAGCCGCAGCACGCCGAAGGTGGGAGACCTCCCCGCGGTGTCGATCGTCCGCGCCGACGCGGTGCTCGAGCCGCGGCTCTCCGCGCGTTACGCGCTCACGCCGGAACTCGGCGTGCGCGCCGCCTACGGCGTCTACCACCAGGCCCCCGGCTCCGAGGATCTCTCCGCCGTGTTCGGGACGCCCACGCTCGGTCTGTCCCGGGCGGAGCATTGGCTCGCGGGCATGACGTGGCGGGTGTGGGAGGGAATGGAGCTCGAGCTCGTCGGCTTCACCACCTCCTCCGAGGACCTGTCGGTCCGCAACCCCGCCCAATCCCCTGCCCTGGCCCAGGCTCTGGCCCAGAACGGCGAGGGACGGACGGTGGGCGGCCAGCTCATGCTGCGCCAGGACAAGATCGGCCCCTTCTTCGGCTGGCTCAGCTACAGCCTCGTGAAGAGCGAGCGGCGCGACGGCCCGGACCAGGCGTGGCGCCTCTTCGACTACGATCAGCGGCACGTGTTCACCGCGGTGGGCTCGTTCGATCTCGGCGCCGGCCTCGAGCTCGGCGGCCGCCTCCGCATGGCGTCGGGGTTCCCGCGCACGCCGGTTACCGGGGCCTACTACGACGCGGCGAGCGACTCGTACCAGCCCATCCTCGGGGAGCGGAACTCCATCCGGATCCCGTGGTTCCTCTCGGCGGACGTCCGCGTCTCCAAGCGGTTCCAGATCGACTCCACGGAGCTCGAGGTCTACGCCGACGTCCAGAACGTCACGAACCACCGCAACCCGGAGGAGATCGTCTTCGATCCCTCCTACACCCAGTCCGACTACATCTCCGGATTCCCCATCCTCCCCATGGCGGGAGTGAGGTGGTCATGGTGACTCTTCGCAAGGCAGCTCCCCTCTTCGCGCTCGGCCTGGCCGCCGCCTGCAAGCCCGACCTCGACGATCGCCTCTCCCTCGTCGACGAGCCAAGGGTGCTCGCGATCCGGGCAGAGCCGGCGGAGGCGCGGCCCGGCACCGAGGTCACGTACACGGCGCTGGTGGGCCAGGGCCTCGGGGCCGACGGCCTCCCCGCCCTCTCCTGGTCCTACTGCACGGCGCGCAAGCCGCTCGCGGAGCTCGGCCCCGTCTCCACCGCGTGCCTCGGCGGCGATCCAGACGCGCTCCTCCCCATCGGCAACGGCGCTACGGCGCAGGCGGCGCTGCCCAAGGACGCCTGCCGCTCGTTCGGTCCCGAGGTGCCGGCGCCCAAGCAAGGCGAGCCCGCGGGGAGGCCCGTCGATCCCGACGAGACGGGAGGCTTCTTCCAGCCGGTGATCCTGCGCAAAGGCGGCGACATCTCCCTCGGCCGCGCGCGGATCGCGTGCGGGGTCGCCGGCGTGACGCCGGAGCTCCTCGCGGAGTTCCAGCAGCGCTATGCCTCCAACACCAACCCCGCCCTCACCGAGGTCGTGGCCTTGGTGGGCGGCGCCGAGATCCCGCTCGAGCCGGGCGACCCCGGCGCGGGCGCCAACCGGATCCCCGCTGGCGCGAGCGTGCGGCTGCGCGCGAGCTGGCCGGGCTGCGACGGCGTGCCGTGTGCCGGGAGTGAGCCCTACGTCGTCTTCGAGCCGCAGGCGCGCGCCCTCGTCGAACGCACGGAGGCGATCCGCGTCGCCTGGTTCGCCACCGACGGCGCCTTCGACGAGGACCGCACCGGGGTCGAGGCGGGCGGCGGGCTCTCCAGCGACAACGGCTGGATGGCGCCCGAGGTCGCGGGGCCCGTCCGCCTGTGGGTCGTGATCCGCGACGATCGCGGCGGCGCCGGCTGGCTCGACTTCGTCCTCGACGTCCACGAGTGATCGTCGCCGGGCGAATCGTCGGCGTCGGATGGAAGGAGCGCACGCCGAGGTCTCGGCCACACGCGTCACGATCTTGTCACCTGGACGCCGCGGGTTCGACCCGAGCTGCTGCGATACGTGGCCCATGGCGCTGGTGCTCATCGTCGAGGACGACACGGATCTGCGTCATGTCCTCGATTTCAACCTGAAGCGGGAGGGGTTCGAGACCAGGCTCACGACGCGCGGAGCCGAGGCGCTCCGCGCGATCCGGGAACGCCCGCCCGACCTCGTGCTCCTCGACGTGATGCTTCCCGATCTCTCCGGCACCGACGTGTGCCGGCAGCTCAAGGCCGAGCCTTCGACCGCGGGGATCCCCGTGATCCTCCTCACCGCCCGCGCGGAGGAGGTGGACCGGATCAACGGGTTCGAGATCGGCGCCGACGACTTCGTCGCTAAGCCCTTCTCGTTGCGCGAGCTCATCCTGCGCATCCGGGCGATCCTGCGGCGCGCCGCGCCCGCCGCCACGGGTAGAGAGGTGCTCTCCGCAGGGGCCTTCCGGATCGATCTCGCCGGCCACCGCCTCCAGGTCGACGGCGTCGACGTCCCGTCCACCCTCACCGAGCTTCGGATCCTCGCTCAGCTCGTCGCGGGGCGCGGCAAGGTGATCAGCCGCGAGCGTCTCCACTCCGCCGCCAGGGCGGAGAGCGAAGACGTCTCGGGACGCGCCATCGACACGCACATCAAGCGGCTGCGCGACAAGCTCGGTCCCCACGCGGCGGAGATCGAGACGGTCCGCGGCGTCGGCTACCGCTTCCGCGACGCCTGACGGGGGCTCCATCCGCAGTGCGGGCGAAAATCCCCCTGCCTCCAGCCGGGGATCTCGTGTCCTCGGCTGCTCGCGACGATCTCTGACCGCCGGCGGCGTTACTCCTTCACCACCGCGAAGCGGAAGTTCGGGTAGCCCGCCATTGCCGCGGTCTTCATCACGGGCGCCAGCAGCGTGAACGGCGCCGTCTTGTCGGCGAGCAGGAAGATCACGTCGTCGTCTTTCGACAGCCCCGCCGTCTCCGCCTGCCGCGCGGCGCGCAGTGTGTTGAGGCGGTCGTAGATCGGGACGATCTTCTCGCCCTCCTTAGGCGCGTCGATCTGGCCGTTCACCACCCGGGCCACCGGCACGTGATCCACCAGGATCTCGTCGGCGGTGATCGCCACCGCCACCGACAGCTCGATCTCCGCCTTGGTGTTGGAGGTCGGGAGGTCGATCCGGTCCGCGTTCTTCACCTGCACCTCCTGGGCGACGAAGCCGACCATGAGGAAGAACAGGAGGTTGGTGAGGACGTCGATCAGCGCCACCAGGTTGAGCGGGACTTCGTAATCATTGGCACCGGCGGACATCGCTCGCTCCTACTCGGCCGACTCGGCCTTGACCAGATCGGCGACCACCACCTTGGGCAGCACGCGGATCCGCTTTCCGCCGTCGTTGTGCTCGCGGGCGGCGTCCATGATGCGGATGATCTCCTCGTAGACCGTGGTCTCGCTCGGCACGATCATCAGCGTGTCGCTCGCCGGGAAGTCGAGCTTGATCTGGTAGAGGAGCACCTTCAGCTTCTCGTCGTCGTACTTCCCGTTCACCTTGGGGAGGACCTTGCGGTGGGCGTCGAGCCTCTCCTGCTCCACGACCTCGTTCGAGATGGTGATCCGGTACTCGTCGGGCATCACCCGGAGGTTCACCATCACCGAGTCGGCCTTCGGCGCGGCGCCCGGCGAGTCGGACTGCACCGGCACGGAGACCGCCACGAAGGAGATCACCGCGGCTCCGAAGGACGCCATCAGGAAGAAGAGGATGTTGCTCATCACGTCCATCAGCGGCGTGAGGTTCAGGTCGACTGCGACCTCGTCGGAACCTTCGCTGCCGAAGACGGATGAGCCTCCGCCGAAGCCTCGCTTGGCGGAGCCGCCGAAGGCGCTCATCGTCAGGCGGCCCTGTCGTCGTTGCTGAGCGCCTGGCGCAGGAGCAGCGTGTCCACCAGCTTGGCGGACCCGATCTCCATCTGCCCGATCACCTTGTTCTGCCGCCCGAGGATCACCATGTAAGCAGCGATGATCACCACGGCGACCACGAGGCCGAAGTAGGTGTTGTAGAAGGCGATGGAGATACCCTTCGACAGCGCCGCCTGCCGGGTGGCTGCGTCGCCGCCCTCCATGCCGCTGAACGACTCGATCAGACCGCGGATGGTGCCGATGAGGCCGAGCAGCGTCGCCATGTTCGAGAGCTGCGGCATGTAGGCCGTGCCCTTGCGGACCTTGGGGATCTCGTCGACCGCCGCCGCCTCGACCGCCCGGCGGATCTCGCGCTCGGAGCGGTTGGCGCGGGTGAGCGCCGCCTTGAAGATCGCGTTGAGGGGATGGTCCTTCGTCCCGCAGACCTGGATCGCCTTGGCGTAGCTGCCCGACTCCACGAAGCCGAGAACCTGCCGCAGCATGTCGTCGACGCTCCCGCCGTACTTGATCCAGAGGCTGTGGAAGCGCTGCGCGGAGAGGGCGATGCCCACGAGGAGGACTACCATGTTTGCGAACAGGAACGGTTCGCCGGACTTGATCAGTTCGAGCACGCTTGCGGCTCCCTGCAGGGACGGATTGAACGAAATCTTTGAAAATTATCGTAGAGGGGGATGGTGAGCCTGTCAAAAGTTGTACGATGGATCCCATGAGAATCTGCTTCGTGGCACTTCTTGCGCTGGCGGTCTCCGCCTGCGAGACGTCGAAGCCTCCCATCCCGATCTCCAACGACGGCTCGCCGATCCAGGGCGCCTTCTTCCGCGCCGTGGACGCGCCTGGCGCGCCGGCCGGCAACCTCTTCTCCGTGTGGGGCGATCGCGAGGGCGCCGTCTGGGCGGTGGGAGAGAAGGGCCTGATCGCGAAGCTCCACGAGGGGCGCTGGGAGGTGGCGGAGCCGCTCACCGGCGAGGACCTGCGAAGCGTCTGGGGCCGGGCGAGCGACGACGTCTGGGCGGTTGGCACTAACGGCACCATCCTCCACTACTCCAAGCGAGAGGCGCTACCGGAGGAGGATCCGGCCGAGATCCTCCCGGAGTGGACCCTCGAGGCCTCGCCGACCGACCTCGATCTGAACGCGGTGGCAGGCGGGGGCGGCAAGCTCTACGCCGTGGGCCAGAGCGGCGCGATCCTCTCCCACGACGAGGAGGCGGGCTGGACCTTGCTCGAGGACGGCCCCACCATCGAGACCATCAACGGCCTTTACGTGGACGGCGGCGGTCGCGCCGTGGCGGTGGGCAACCTGGGCCTGCTGCTGCGCTCCGCCGAGGACGGGGGCTGGTGGCGCCAGCGCCTCGACGGCGTGAACCAGCCGCTGCGGGCGGTGTGGGGGGTCGACGCCGACCGCTTCTACATGGTGGGACTCGACGGGACGATCCTCCGCGCGAACGGCGACGACGAGCTGGTGCAGGTGCCCGGAGCGCCGAAGGTGTTCCTGCGCGGGATCTTCGGCACCTCGATGGGGGACGTCTGGATCGTCGGCTGGGGCGGCACCGTCCTCCACCTCGACGGAAGCCGCGCGACGCCGATCGATCCGATCGCCACCGACCGCCGCCTCGAGGGCGTGTGGGGCCGCTGGGTGGTCGATCCAGAGACGGAGGAGGCGAGGCCGCACTTTCACCTGGTCGGCGTGAACGGCACCGTGCTGCACGGCCCCTGATCAAGCGAGTCGGAGGACCGCCCCGCGCCCGCAGCGCGCTCCTCGAGCGCTCAGTCTCCGAAGAGCAGCAGGTCTCGATCCTCAACGGTGAGCCTGCGCCCCTTCGTCGCCTTGGGATCGTGCTCCACCGGGAACGTGGCCACCCGCACCACGCCTGCGCCGGTGGGGTTGTTGCTCGGCACCTCGGACAGGTAGACGTCGACGAAGTTCGTGCCGGCGGGGGTGCCGTCGTCCAGCTCGAGCGTCGGCAGGAGCTTCACGTTGTGCACGGCGAAGTCGAGGCAGAACCGCTCGCTGCGGCGCAGGAGCACGTCGTCGCGCACGGCCTTGCCGGGCAGCATGGCGACGTAGACCTCCACTTCGAGCTCCAGCGGCGTCTCCTCGGAGGTGCTGGCGGAGCGCAGGACGAAGCGGCCGTCTCGGCCCACGGCGACCCCTTCCCCGCGGCCGCGATCGGCGGTGTCGCCGCCGCGATCCTCCGGCGCCCGCCACGACAACCACCCCGGGTTCGCAGCGGAGAGCGGCGCCGACGGATCCGCCGGCGGCTCCCAGAACACCGTGCCCCGCCCCTCGGGCGAGTCGTCGGAGGCTCGCATCGCGGTGGTGCCGGTGACGTTCCACGGCTGCGTGGGCGCCACCACGGAGGCCTGCTGCTCGTTCTTGATCTCGTAGCGGTAGCTCCGCTCGAAGGCCCGATCCCGGGAGAGCGGATCGCGGTGCATCCGGAACTCGTCCACGTTCGAGAAGCCATCCGAGTCGGTGTCCTCGAGGGCGTCGTCGTGGATCAGGTTGGTGCCGTACACCAGCTCCAGCGCGTCGGGGATCCCGTCGTGATCCGAGTCGAAGAGCGTCGCCTCGCTGCGCAGGAGCGCCTCCTCGCAGTCGGTGAGGCCGTCGCCGTCGCTGTCCCGATCGGGAGGGAACGCCGCGGGGTTGCCGCTGCCCGGGAGCGGGCACTCCTTCGGCCAGTTGCCGTCGGGATCGGTGAGCTCGTTGCGGAGCGGATCGAGGCCCTGGCTGCGGAGCATGTGCTCCACCAGGTCCGAGAGATCGTCTCCGTCGGTGTCACGGGAGGTGGGAGACGTCCCCAGCTCCAGCTCGAGCCTGTCCGGCAGCCCGTCGCCGTCGCTGTCCACCTCGACCCCTCCGGGCCCGGCGTGGGCGTTCCGGTTGGTGACGATGAGCTGGCGCCTCCGGAACACCGCTTCGGTGCTGCGCAGATCCACGGACGAGAACAGGCAGCCCACGCCGCCGCTCTCGTCGCCGCAGATCGCCGGTCCGGGGAACCGGTACATCGAGCCGCCACCGGCCATGGTCATCTCGCCCAGCAGCGAGATGGCGGCGGGGTCGTCCACCTCGCCGGGCGTGGACGCCCGCTGGGGATCCCGCTGGTAGATGGCGTGGAAGTGGAACTCCTGGACGCCGGCCGCCCGGGCGAAGTCGCGCATCCCCCGGACGAGCTTGGCGTACTGCGCCCGCTCGCAGTCCAGGGGCGCCGGCGCCATCCCGCTGCAGAACGCCTCCTCGTACCGGGAGGTGCAGGTGTCGCCCGTGAGGGCCGGGTTGCGGCTGCCGCACCACTCCTGCCGCAGCGAGTAGGTGGGGGCGCCGTTTGCGAAGAGGGCCACCACGTACTTGGTGCGCGATCGCTGGCCGATGCGGGTGGTGAGGATGTCGCCGGTGATCACGCTCTCGGCCAGGGAGAGCGCCTCGCTCCAGTCGCGGCCGCTGCCGGCGGCGTGGGTGCACTGCACGCCGAGCGCGGCGTCCTCGAGGCTGCGGGTGAAGCCGTCGGGCGTGAGGTTCTGCAGGGAGCACGGCGGGCGGCTCGAGGAGCCCAGCGTGCCGCTCGCCCGCGCGGAGTAGCGGATCACCGAGTAGCTCGTCTCCGGCCCGCCGTACGCCCGCAGGAGCCGCTCCACCGACGCCCCGCGCTGCGCCACGTACTCCGCGTCGCTCACGGAGGTGTCGACGAGGAGCAGCACCTTCACCGGAAATCCGAGATCGTTGGGATCCGACGTGCAGATGCTCCCGGAGAGCTCCACCTCGTTCGGCTCGAGCTGGCGCCCGTTTCCGTAGAGGGCCGCGTCGGTGCAGCCGAGCGTCGCGGCGGCGAGCAGGAGCGTGAGGGAGGAGCGCCGCATCTACTCGAACCCCGCCTCGAGCTTGGTCTCGAAGGCGCCCTTGATGGTGCGCTGGCTGCCGTCGTCCATGAGAAAGCGGGCGTTGAAGCAGCCCGAAGCCTCGCTCCCCACCTTCAGATCCGACTCGAAGGTGATGGCGCCTGCCTCGATCCGCTCGGGGAACTGCGTCTCGGGCGAGGTCACCCGGTAGATCGATCCGTCGCGCAAGGGGAAGGCGGCGCCCTTGCGGAAGCCGCGGACGTTGGCGACGACCTTGGCCACGACGTTCTCGCCGTGGAAGTACTCGACCGTCACCATGTCGTCGTCGATGCGGCGGGCGCGCACGTCGTCCGCCTCGATGTCGTAGAGCTCGGACACGGAGCCGCCCAGCTGGTTGGGCTCTTCGCCGCAGGGTCCGGAGTCGCACGCGGCGGCGAACGCGCAGATCGCGGCGGCGGCGATGACGATTCGCAGGCTCATGGCACGTCTCCCCTGGCGAGGACGAGGCGGCGCAGTACCACGCCTTCCTGTGCGTCGAAGAAGGATTCCTGGAAGAGGATCGCCGGCCGCCCCTCGCCATCGAACGCCAGCGACGTGGCGAGGCCCTCCTGACGGCCCTCGTCGTTGCGGACGGTGGAGGTCTTCCAGACCCCGGCGGTGCGGACGGCGAAGCGCAAGGCGTCGTCGGCGGCGGTGCAGTCGGAGCCCGACTGCCCAGCGGGCCCGCAGCGGCGGTAGGCGAGCGCGGGCCTTCCTCCGGCGTCGAACGCCAGCGACGGCGAGAGCCCCGTGAGGCCGCGGTTGTCGACCACCTGCGGCGCCGACCAGGTGGCGTCGTTGCGCTCCGCGTACCGGACCACGCCGGCCTTGGGCTCGTGCCACGCGAGGCCGACCGTCCCGGCCGAGGCGGCGAGCGCGAGGGTCTCGCCCACCGGCGTGGTGGGGACGACCTTCTCGCGGGTCCACCCGCCGTCCTCGAAGTGAAGCATCCAGATGCCCTCGGTGCTCACGTTCGGGATGGCGCTGGAGAGCTTGTGCTCGTTGTAGTGCGCGAGGTGGACGCCGCCGGCGCCGTCCACGGCGAGCCGGGTGAACTGGCCGCCGCCCGACGTCGCCTCCGCGGTCACCCGGCTCCCTCGCCACCAGAGCTGCAGATCCGCCTTCTCCTCTGCGTCCACGCCGAAGCCGAAGTGGATGTCGCGGTAGGCGAGGATGGGCGAGCCGTCGGCCATGCCCAGCGCCGGCCACAGGCCCACCACGTCGCCCTTGTTGCAGGCGTCCTGGTAGTCGGCGCAGAAGTCCACGTCCTCCTCGAAGATCATCCCGGGGACGGCGCCGTCTGCGTCGATGGTAGCGTGGCTCCACGACCCTCCGCCTCGGGTGGAGAGCATCGAGTCGGTGCCGCCGCAGCGGTACTGGGCCGGCTGGCCGCCCATGTACGCGACCATCGGCGCGCCCGACCCATCGAAGGAGAGCGATAGGCCCGTGGGCCTGCCCACGAGCTCCACCTCCGCCACCACCTCGGTGGCGAACGTGCCGCCCTGCTCCTCGCCGTAGACCACCTCCCACACGTCGGTGGGCGCGGGATCGCGATCCGGGAGCTGGCAGGTCCCCTGCCTGCCGGTGTTGCGGTACCACGCCGCGGCGAGGCCGCTGCCCGGCGCGATCCGCAGCTCGGCCTGGTGTCCGGTGTCGGCGGCGCCGTCGACGGTGGCGAAGGTCCACGACGAACCGCCACCGGTCCCGCCGTCGCCGCCGCCGCCGGTTCCGCCGGTCCCCTGATCGCCGATCGGCTCGGGCCGCTGCGCTTCGCAGGAGGCCAGGGCCAGGGCGCCCGCGATCAGGGCGCAGGTGATTCGCAGGTGCATAGCTTGCTCGTCGGATGAACGAAGGGACAGCTCTCGGGGCAACCGGGCACCACGTTGGCCGTCATCTTCCAGGTGTAGCAGTGGTCGCCGTCCGGATCCCATTCGTCGAGGCCGGAGTCGTAGACCACCACGTGGTAGTTCCCCTCGTCGTTGGCGTTGTAGACGTTGCACTCCCGCGCCTGGTTCCCGACGCAGGCGGCGTCGCCGAAGATCGGATCCGCCAGCGTGGACTCGGAGAACGACGAGCGCGCGCCCATGCCGTCGTTCATGATGAACCACACGAGGTCCATCGGGCCGCCTGCGGCGCGGTTCACCTCCAGCGTCATCCCGCAGTTCACCTTCCGCTTCGCCGGATCCGTCTCGCCCTCGGCGACGCATGGGTTGCCGCCCTCGATGCGAAACACGTCGACGTCCGCGGTGAAGCCGATGCAGCCGAAGCCCGACGCCTCCTTCGCGATCACCACGTCCTCGCCGGAGTCGACGTCGGTCTCCACCACGTCCTGCCACGGCGCCGGCGTCGCGCGGCCCTTGCCCCGCCGCAGCACGTCCGGGAGGTTGGTGACGTCGGTGTAGGGCATGAAGAAGTTGTTGAGGCTCCCGCCCCTCTCGTTGGGATCCGGATCGTCCCTCAGGGAGACCTTCACCTCGTAGGTGCCGTCCGACCAATCGTCGTCCCGGAAGTCGTGGACCAGGATCCACACCGGGCCGCGGAGGACGGGCTGCGAGAACTTGATGTGCTGGGACGAGCGGGACTTCGCCACCTCGCCGTACTGGACCACGCCGCAGAGGCCGCCGCCGCCCTCCGGCATGCAGACCGCGCCGCCCACGCAGGCCTTCACCCCGCCCGCCTGCTGGCATTGGAACGAGGGGCAGTCGGCGTCGGCGTTGCAGCTCGCGGCGCAGAGGGACTCGCCGTCCGCCTCGCGGCATACGCCGGAGGGGCAGGACTTCCCGTCGGCGCAGGTCCTCGCGGTGAGGAGGTAGTCGCAGGAGTCGGTCCCGGAGCAGGGGGAGGCCTCGTGTCCGTAGACGAGATCCACCGCGAGGTCGAACGCGCAGTCGTCGCACGACACCTCGACGTCGAGGAGCTCGCCGGCCTGGGCGTCGACGCGGAACCAGTCCAGGTCGCCGGGAGAGAAGATCGCGCCGTTCTTCACGGCGCCGCGCCCGAGGGAGGTCGCGGTCGCCGGCGAGTCGTTGCGGGTGCCGACGTCGTTCGGATCCGGCTCGTCCACGATCCGGGCCTCGATCGTGTAGGGGACCGTCGGATCCGCCGCCATGCCGTCGACGTCCTGCACCACCACGCAGACCTTCCCGGACGTGGAGACGCCGCGGCGGAGCAGCACGTCGTTGGCGGCGCCGCGGAGCGGATCGGCGCGGGTGTCGAGGAACGTCCCGTCCGCGTCGTAGAGCGAGAGCTTCAGCGCCACCTTGGTGGCCTCGGAGCGGGCCCGCACCTCGACCACCTGGGAGGCGCCCACGTCGAAGGAGAAGGCGTCGGCGTCCGCCTCGTACGAGATCGCGCCGCCCCCGAGCTCGGTGAGCGGCGTCGCGCTCGCGCACGTCTCGTTCGGCTCGTTGGGATCCGGATCCGCCTCGGCGGTGATCCGGATCGACCAGGCGTTCTTCGTATCGTCCGCATCGTTGGCGGAATCACGGATCCGCACGAGGAAGGTGCCGCCATCGACGCCCAGGAAGTGCCGCCGCCGCAGCATCGAGCGGCGATCCCCCACGTCGGAGTCGGCCGCCGAGGCCACCGGCGACTCCAGGTCGCCCTCCCGGTAGATCTCGTACGCGAGCGTCACCCGGCTGATCGCGCCCTCGGAGTAGCCGACCTCCACCGTCACCAGCGGCTGCCCCTGCGGGACGACGAAGCGGAACCAGTCGACGTCGAGCCTTGGGCAGGTGTGCCCCGTCACGCCCGTGCCCAGCTCGAGGTCCGCGGCGGATGCAGGGTCGCGGTTGTCCCCGACCACACAGGGGATCCGGCCGTCCTGGCCACCGCTGCCCCCTTCGCCGCCGTCGGGCCCGTCCAGATCCTTGCCGCCGCAGGCCGCCAGGAGGAGCGCCCCTGCCAACAGGATTCTTCTCGCGTACATCTCGCCTCTCATGGGGTCACGCAGTCGCGGACGGGATCGAAGGCGTCGGGATCGCCCACCACGCCCACCCGCTTGAAGTCGCTCTCCTGGAGCGACACCCGGCCGTTGCCCGGCCACTTCACGTCCTCGGGGAGCCGGTACCGCGCCCGCACGCACGCCATGCGGAACTCGCCGTAGTCGCCGGGGGCGTCCGCCGGGGACTGGGCGAGCACGAGGTGGATCTCGTTCCAGCCCGCGTCGAGGCCGGGCGTCGCCATCGTCGAGACCATGGACACGTTCGAGACGCTGAAGTCCCAGCAAACGCGGCTGTCGCGGATCTCGGTCTGGCGCATGTCGTAGCGGTAGCGGAGGAAGGCGGTCTGATCGGCGTCGGGGAGGTTGGGATCGGTGTGATCCCGCACCTCGTCGCCGTTCGTGCGGCCGTCCCGGTCCAGATCGCCGAGCAGGTCGTCGGCGATGGGGCTCGTGCCCGCCCTCACCTCGATCCAGTCGGGGATCCCGTCCGCGTCCGAGTCGATGAGCCTCGGGTTGGTCCCGAGGAAGCGCTCCTCACAGTTGAGCAGCCCGTCGCCGTCGTCGTCCCGCCGGTTGAAGTCGTCCTCCTCGGTGACGGCGCAGTCGGCGTCCGTGGGATCCAGCGGATCGAAGCCGGCGTTGCGCAGCCGGTGCTCGAGGAAATCGCTGAAGCCGTCGCCGTCGGTGTCGCGCAGGGTGGGATCGGTGCCGATCCGCAGCTCCTCCTCGTCGGAGATGCCGTCGCCGTCGGAGTCCACCGCAAGCGCCGGATCCCGCAGCGGGAGCGCGTTCGCGTTGGAGGCGGTGAAGCGCTTCATGGTGAAGAGGCGCCGGAACGAGGTGAAGTCGATGTCGAGGAAGTTGATGGTCTCGCCGTTCGCCACGTGGCGGAAGGAGCCGTTGCCCACCCGGGCCATGTCGCGCAGGAGCGCCTCGGGCTGGCGCTGCAGCCAGGCGGGCGTGCGGCCCGAGAGGTAGATGGTGTGGATCCGCAGCTCGGCCAGGCGCCGCTCGCGCTCCAGGTCCTGGATGCGCTTCACCATCGCCACCGCCTCGTCCGGCGTGACGTAAGGATCCGGCATGCCGTCGGAGAGGAAGATCGTCACGTATTTGGAGCGCGCCCGCATCTTGTCGTCGGCCTGGCTCGTGTCCGTGACGATGGTCTGGTAGGCGAGGTCCAGCGCCGCGGCGTAGTCGGTCTTGCCGCCGGCGAAGTTGAGGTTCGCGGCGGCCGCCACCACCGAGGCCACGTCCTGCGGCTCCACGATCGGGCGGAAGCCCAGGGTGGTGTCGGCGACCGTGCCGTTGAAGACGATGATGCCGATCTCCACGCCCGGGATCCCGGCGTAGTCGTCGATCACGTCGAGCACCGCCCGCAGCCTGCCGGACTCGTTGTTGTTGGCGGGGTCCGGCGGATCGGTCACGTCCATCGACTGCGACGTGTCGACCACGAAGAGGATCTTCACCGGGAACTCGACGGCGAGCGGATCCTCCGTGCAGAACGAGCCGGTCACGGTGAGCTTGTTGTCGATGGGCCGCTTCGGGGGAGGCGCCTGTCCGATCAGGTCACCCTTGGCGCAAGCACCAAGCACCAAGAGTGAGGACCAGACGAGGAGCGAGCGAGCCTTCATGGGGCCTTCGAGTCTAGCAGAGGATCAAAATTTTCCTAGAAATCGGCCCTAGTTTTCGGCGCCGACACACTCGACCTCCCGGTCGAGATCCAGGGGATCGACGAAGTCCCGATCCTCCAGCCGAACGACGCCGCCGGCGGGCCGCTTCAGGAACGGCTCGATGTAGCGCGCTTCGACACAGGCGCGGCGCATGGTGCCGCGATCCCGCGGATCGTTGGGCGGGCCCTCCAGGAACTGCAGCCAGATCCGGTTCTTGCCCTTGCGCTCCGCCGTCGCCGCCGACGAGGTGAGGAGGGTGATGTTGTCCACCCGGAACGAGTAGCAGCTCCTCCCGTCCGGCTGCTCCCCCTCGTCGCCGATGTCGTAGCGGTAGTGGGGGAGCGGGCTGCCCGCGGGCTCGCGCACCAGCGGCGTGCCGTTGCGCAGGATGGCGTCGACGTTGCGCACGCCGGATGAGGCGAGATCGCCGAAGGCGTCGGCGGCGTCGAGGGGATCGAGGCCATAGCGGAACTCAAGGCCGTCGGGGATCCCGTCGCCGTCGGTGTCGAAGGAGTCGGGCCTGGTGCCGAGCACCTCCTCCTCGCAGTCGAGGAGCCCGTCGCCGTCGGTGTCGAGGCCCGGCGCGCTGCAGGGGACCGGCGCCCGCGTGAGCGGATCGAAGCCCCACGCCCGCATGCGCAGCTCGAACAGATCGGTGTAGCCGTCTCCGTCGGTGTCCTTGCCGTTGCCCTTGGCGCAGGTCCGACCGGCGGCGTCGAAGGGGCAGGAGCCGATGGCGCGCTCCTCCTCGTCCGAGATCCCGTCGGCGTCGCTGTCCAGGCGCAGGTGCCCGGTCAGCGTCTCCGCATTCTCGTTGAAGGCGAAGAGGTTCTTCAGGCCGTAGGGCTTCTTCACCGAAGCGTAGTTCACGTTGAGGAAGGAGATGGCCGCCCCCGACGTGAACTCGGTGAAGGTGCCGCCGCCGGCGTCCTTCATCGACTTCATCAGGGCGATGCCCTGATCGCGATCGAGCTGGAACGCGTCCTTGAACGGACCGTCCATCACGGAGGGATCGAAGAGGAAGCCGGTGTGGAAGCGGAGCTCGCTCACCTCGAACATCTCCTGGAGCTCCATGATCTGCTGGACCTTGCCGACGATCTGCTCGTCGGTGTTGTAGTCCTTGCCGAACTCCATGTCGGAGAAGAACTGCTGGAAGTCTGCCATCGAGTAGCCGGGGGGCGGGTTCACGGTGGTAGGCCAGCGATCCCGGGGGATGTCGCAGATGAAGGGCTCGTCCGCGGAGCGGGCCGGATCGGCGAAGCACTGCGGGTCGGGGTTTCCGTCGCTGAAGAAGATCACGACGTACTTGGATCGGGCGCGCTCCTCGGGGCTGCTGCGGGACATGTCCCGGAAGAGGGTCGTGTAGGCGCCGGCGAGGGCGCCCTGGTAGTCCGTGGCGAGATCGGGGGCGCGCAGGCGCGCGTCGATCGCGGTGAGGTCGGGGTTCGCCGTGAACCCGGGGGCGCCGGTGTCGTCGAAGGTCAGGTAGGTGGTGCGCGAGTCGAAGGCTATGATCCCGAACTTCACCGACGGGTTGCCGCGGTACCGATCCATCACCTGGAAGACCGCCCGCGCCGCCTGCGACTCCCGATCCGTGATCGCCATCGAGTTCGAGGTGTCGATGACGAAGAGGATCTTCACCGGGAAGAGCTCGTCCTTCGGGATCCGGGTGCACACCCGGCCCTCGATCGCGATCTTGTCGTCCACGGGGGCCGCGGGTGGCGGCTGGATCGCCTCGAGGCCGGCGTCGGTGCAGGCGGCCGCGGCGACCGTGAGCGCGAGGAGGAGGAGGAGCGGGCGGTTTCTCATGGCATCACGAAAAAAGGGGCCCGGCCGTAGCTTCGACCGGGCCCCGGGTTGGGTTCAATCCCTGCCCGTCATCCGCGGGGCGCTCGGGGGCACATCGCCCCGCGCGCTCACTGTCCGCGGCGGCGCAGGCCGGCGAGGACGAGGCCCACCAGCGCCAGGCCCGCGAGCGACGTGCCGCCGACGCCGGTGCTGCAGCTCGAGGCCTTCTCGGCCTTGCCGTTGGTCGACTCGGCGCCGAGGTGCATGGTGAGCGCGAACTTCGAGGAGGTGGGGGCCCCGTCGCCGTGCACCGCGTCGGTGCCCTGGAGCTTGCCCGTCACCTCGAGGACGTAGGTGCCGGGGATGTCGGGGACGAGCTGCGGCTTCGCGCTGCCCTCGCCGTACCTGTACTCCCAGCCGCCGTTCGACGCGGAGACGGTGCCGATCGCGTTCTTCAGCTCCGCCGCCGACCCGCTCGGCTTCTTGGCGATGCGCCAGGTGTAGTCGATCGCCGTGTCCTTCCGGTTCGCGAGGAGGCGGAGCTCGAAGGCCTTCACGTCCTTGGCGCCGCCGCTGCCGTCCACGAAGCCGAGCGCGAGACCGCCGACCTGGAAGAGATCGAGGGGATCGAGGCAGGCCGACTTGTCCCACGGGTCGAAGACGTAGCACTCCTCGTCGTCGCAGGCGTCGCCGATGCTGTCGTGGTCCGAGTCGGCCTGATCCGGGTTCGACACCTTGGGGCAGTTGTCGAGGTGGTTGAGGACCATGTCGCCGTCCATGTCCGGGTCGCAGGCGTCGCCGATGCCGTCGCCGTCGCCGTCCTCCTGCTCGGGGTTGTAGTTGCCCGGGCAGTTGTCGATCGCGTCGGGGATGGCGTCGCCGTCCTCGTCGGCCTCCTGGCAACCGGCGGCGCTCATGTCGCTGCGGCAGGCCTCGAGGCGCGCGGGGTTGCAGGCGTCGCCGGTCGAGGCGCCGGTGGTGTTCTTCTGGGACGGGTTGTAGACGGTCGGGCAGTTGTCCGTCTCGTTGGGGACGTCGTCGCCGTCGATGTCCGGATCGCACGCGTCGCCGACGCCGTTGCCGTCTGCGTCGGCCTGATCGCCGTTCGCGAGGTTCGGGCAGTTGTCGCAGGCGTCGCCGACGCCGTCGCCATCGCTGTCTCGCTGATCGCGGTTGGCGACGAACGGGCAGTTGTCGAAGTCGTCCTCGAAGCCGTCGCCGTCGAAGTCGTCGGACGACGAGTAGGTGTCGCCCATGTCCGTCATGTTGACGAGGATGGAGCAGCCACAACCGCAGCCGCAGCCGCCGCCGTCCTCCTGCGGCGTGCCGCAGAGTCCGTTGGCGCACTCGCCGCCCTCGTTCGCCGCGGTGGCGGGGCCGGCGATCACCAGGGTGCTCGCGAAGAAGAGACTCGTCAGAATCTGCCTGTAGAACTTCATTTGGATCCTCCAGTCCGTTTCGCTGGGGTCTTCTTGCCAGAAGTACGCCAGCCTCCGGATCAACGCAAATTCTCGAAAATCCCGGCTTTCCAGCGGCGCTGCGGCGGCGCTCCTGTGGTCCGCAGACCACGCTCCACGGGGGACGCCATCGGTCGATCGACCGATTCCCCTCGTGATCTTCCGACGTTGGCCTCCGTGTGGCCTCGGGACCACACACCCGCCCGGCCCCCGGCCGACAGCGGAATTCCCCGGGGATTTCGCAGATTTCGATGCGATCGGCCGGCAACTGGATCGGCCTCCGGCGATTCGTTAGGCTGCGGTGCGATGTCAGAGAGGTTCGGTCGCTACCAGCTCCTCGCCCGTGTCGGAGCCGGCGGAATGGCGGAGGTCTTCCGCGCACGGCTCGACGCCCCGGGGGGCGCCGCGAAGATCCTCGTGGTCAAGCGGATCCGGCCGGGCGCCTCCGAGGATCCGTCCTTTCTCCGCCACTTCGTGGACGAAGCGCGGATCGCCCTCCCCCTGAACCACGACAACGTCACCAGCGTCTTCGAGTTCGGCGAGGTCGACGGCCAGTACTTCCTGGCGATGGAGCACGTCCATGGCCAGAACTACGCGCAGGTCCTCCGCCGCGCAGGGGAGGTCCGGGGGCGCCTGCCCCGGGAGCTCGCGATCTTCGTCGCGGCGGAGATCGCCAAGGGCCTCGCGTACGCCCATGGCTTCCTCGGCCCCGACGGTGAACACCAGGGCGTCATCCACCTCGACGTCTCGCCCCAGAACGTCCTCGTCTCCTACGACGGCGCGGTGAAGCTCACGGACTTCGGCATCTCCCGGGCCACGGGATGGCAGGGCGCCCGCGAGGGTGCGCCGCTCCTGGGCAAGGCGAGCTACCTGGCGCCGGAGCAGCTCGGTCGCGAGCCCGTCGAAGCCAGGACCGATCTCTATGCCCTCGGATGCGTCCTCTACGAGAGCCTCGTCGGCGAGCCGCCCCATGGCCGCGGCAGCGACGAGGAGGTGCTGGGCAGGCTGCGCGAGGGGAAGGTGGCGCCGCCCTCCACGATCGATCCCTCCCTCGCGGCGTTCGACGACGTGACGATGCGGGCCCTCGCGCGGCGTCCCGAGGACCGCTACCCGAGCGCCGCCGCGATGCACGCCGATCTGTCGCGGCTGCTCCACGCCCTCGGCCCCGGGACCGACGCGCCGCAGCTCGCCGCGTGGATGCGCGACGCCTTCGTGGACGAGCTGCGCCCCGCCGCGCGAACGGATCACGTGGCGCGGCAGCTCGCCGCCGCCGGCTTCGACGATCGCGACCAGCACACGGTCAGGATGCAGGACGTGGCGACGGTGGCGCTCCCCGGCTCGGCCGAGGTGCCCGCGGTGGAGCGCCGCAGCAGGTGGCGCAAACGCGCCCTCGCCACGGCGGGCGCCGCCGCGGCCCTCGCCGTCAGCGGCGGCTTCGCGTTCGCGCTGCGGCCCGCACCCCAGCTCCCATCCACGGCAGTGGCGGCGCGGACCGGGACGGCGCTCGTCTCGCTCCACTCCTGGCCGAGCGCCCAGGTCGAGCTCGACGGGACCCTCCTCGCCGGGCGGACGCCCATCGCCGACCTCGAGGTCGCGGCGGGCGATCACCAGCTCGTCTTCACCCACGCCGAGCTGGGCCTGCGCAGGGAGATCGACGTGCACCTCGAGCCGGGCTCGACGCGCACCGTGGTCGTGACCCTGCGCTGACGACCGGCGCTCCCGCCGAGGGCACGCACGCCGACCGCTGTTGCGGTGAAGGCTTTGTCAGACGTCGCGGCGGCGGAAGCGCTCCGCGAGGTGCTCGGCGACGCGCAGCGCGTTCGCCTGGATCGTGAGCGTCGTCGGCACCGAGCCGGAGGTCGGCATGAAGCCGCCGTCGACCACGTAGAGGTTCGGCACCTCGTGGGCGCGGCAGTCGCGGTCGAGCACGGACTTGCGCGGATCGTCGCCGAAGCGCACGGCCCCGTGCTGCAGGACCCAGGTGGTGCCCAGGCGCGAGCGCATCCACACCTTGTCGCACCCCATCTCACGAAACAGATCGGCGGCGCGATCGGCCAGGAAGCCCGTGGCGTGGCCGTTGTAGGGGTGGTGCCGTACGCGGATTCGGGCCACGGGGAGGCCGAAGCGGTCGCGGACGTCCGGATCGACGTCGACGAACGACGACGGCATCGGCACGAACTCGGCGAAGATCTCCGCGGCGAGGGTGCGGGACTCGTGGAATCGCCGCTGCATCTCGTCCTGGAGGGCCTTGCCCCACAGCGGCGGATCGACGCTCATCGAAGCCATCTGCGCGTTGGCGATCGGGTTGGGCGGGACGATGTCGAAGCGCAGCGTGCCGGCCTTCGGCATCGCCTGCCCCGGCGTGACGTAGAAGTCCTGGACGCTGCGGCCGAGCCACGCGCCGCGGCCGTCCATGAGGCCGGAGATCCCCTTGCCGCCGCCGTCCCGGTGGAGCTCGGCGAGGACCGAAGCGTTCGCCGAGAAGCAGAGGTTGCGCCCCACCTGCCCCTCGCCGTTGGCGAGTCCGTTCGGGAACCGCTTCGACCTGGAGTTCAGGAGCAGCCGCGCCGACTCGATGGTGGAGCAGGAGACCACCACCACCCTCGCCCGCAGCTCGTGGAGCGCGCCCCCCTCGTCCAGCCAGCGCACGCCCTTCGCCGTGCCGTCGTTGCCGGCGATCACCTCGGTGACCATCGCCTTGGGCACGATCCGGCAGCGGCCGGTGGCGAGCGCCTTGGGGACGAAGGTGGCGAGCACGCTCGACTTGGAGCCGTTCCAGCAGCCGAAGTTGCCGCAGTGACCGCAGTAGTTGCACCCGGGCCTGCCGTCGTAGGGGCGGGAGAGCACCGCCCGCGGCGTCGGGTACGGATGCCAGCCGAGGCGCCCCGCCGCCTCGTCCAGGCGATCGGTGATCGCATGTTCGGCCAGCGGCGGGAGCGGATACGGCTTGAGGCGCGGCGGCTCGAAGGGGTTGCGGGAGGCGTCGCCGCTGACGCCGAGCAGCATCTCCGCGCGCTCGTACCAGGGCTCGAGCTCCTGGTACGAGACCGGCCAGTCTTCGACGCTGCTGCCCTCCGCCTGGCCGTAGACGCTGCGCTGGCGCATGTCGTCGGGGTGGAGGCGGAGGAAGTAGCCGCTCATGTGCACGGTGCCGCCGCCGACGCAGTTGGCGATCCAGCCGTCGTCCGTCCTGCGGAAGGGGCCGTCGGGCCGATCCTGGACGAGGTGCGGCTCCAGCGTGGGCGGCGGCACGAACATGCCGCCGCGGGTGACGGCGATCTCGTCGTGCTTGGCGAAGTCGGCCAGGTCCAGGTACGGGCCCTTCTCCAGCACCACGACCTTCGCGCCGGCCTTGGCCAGCCACCAGGCCAGCGTGCCGCCGCCGGCGCCGGAGCCGACCACGCAGACGTCGACGACCTCGCTCATCGCGACGCCTCCGGCGCGGAGGGCGCCCGCCCGATCGCCTCGGCGTGGGCGGCGGCGCGATCGCCGAGGACCCCCTCGAGGCGGCCGCGCTCCGACGTGGGCGCCGCGCCGATGACCTTCCAGCCCGCCGCGCCGCGGTTGCCGCCGTAGGCGGGATCGCCCAGGAAGCCCTCGAGGGTGAGGGAGATCAGGATCCGCAGGAATTCCTCGCCCTGCAGCGATCCCACCTGCGTCTCCCGGAGGATCCCGTCCTGCTCCTCGGCGCCGAGGTCCGCGAAGCGCTTCCCGGCGAAGGACCGGGCGCTGCGGCGATCGAGGGCGAGGAGGCCGCCGTCGATCCGCTTGCGGATCTCTCCCAGCTCCGGGCGGCGCAGCTCGGCGGCGGCGAACTCGATCACGCCCGCCTCCGCCGCGCCGGGGATCCCGTCGCCGCCGGGGAGGATCCGCCCGCACGCCGCTGCGAGGGCGGCCCGCTGCGCCTGCGTGAACGGCGCAGACGCCTCCGGTGGAAGGGGCGGCCGCAGCTCCAGGCCGGACTCCTTCGGCTCCGCGCAGCGGAACGACGCCACCGCCGCGCCGAGGAGGGCGAGCTGCGAGAGGAACTCGCGCCGGCCCATGCCTTCGCCGCGGTCCATCCCTTCCATTCCCTGGCCGTCCCGCGTCGTGTCGCTCATCTCGATCCTCCGGCGGTCGCCTCGTGGCAGACGGGGCAGAGCGCGCGGTGCGAGTCGACGAACGCGCAGCGATCGCCTTCCGGGACGCTGTCGTGGCAGCGGGCGCACGAGAGCTCCTCCGCCCGCGCGGCGATGTAGGCGCAGCCGTGCTCGAAGTCCGCCCCTGCCGCCTTGGCGTGGCAGCTCGCGCAGGGTCTCTCGGCGGCGGCGGGCGCCGCGGCCGGGCGGCCCCCCTTTCGCGCGGAGAGGTACGCGACCAGGTCGCGCTCGTCACCCTCGGCCAGATCGTACGCCGGCATGATCGTCCCGGGGTGGAAGGCCTCGGGGTGCCGGATCACCTCCCGAAGCCTCTCGGCGCCGTGGAATCCAACCGCCGCGTGGTCCGGCGCGAAGGCGGGGCGGTCGTTCCCCGGCGGCGCGTGGCACGCGACGCAGCCCTGGTCCACGTAGACGAGCGCGCCGCGCGCCTCCGCGGGCCCGGGCATCGGCGACGGCTCCGCGGCGCGCGCGGCGGAGGCGACGACGCCCGCGTCGAGCACCCGCACGCCCCGCAGCGGATCCTCCCCGCCCTCCTGCCGCGCGCAGGACGAAGCCGCCACGAGCGACGCGATCAGGACGAGGGTGCGGGCCATCGGCGCATGATGATCCGAGGCGGCGCCCGCGGGCAAGCCGGCGGGGCGAGGGTCACGGGGATCGGCCCTGCGACCGTGCGGGAAGACGCGTCGAGCGCAGCGCCGAAGGAGCCCGGAAGACCCGATCACAGGGTGAGCAGGTACGCGATCAGATCGTCGCGCTGCTGGGGAGCGAGGCGGGCCGCCGCCTCGTGGGCGACGCCGTCCGCCAGCGGCGACTGGAGCACCCGGCGCAGCGCCATTCCCGGCTGCGGCACCACCGCGTCGCCCTCGACGTCGAGGCCCGCCGCGCCGCTGGAGAGCAACGGGAAGGTGTTCCACACGCCCACCAGCGAGACCGGCGGCCAGCCCGGATCCATCTCCATGTCCTGCATCGAGGGGCGCAGCGGCAGCGCGAGCGGCGTCCCGGCGTGGTGGAGCCTGCCGCGGGTCGCCTCGGCCTGATCGGTGGTGAACTGGGGCGCGGGGTGGCAGCTCTCGCAGCCGCTCGCCTCGAAGATGCGCAAGCCCGCCACCGCGTCGCCCACGCCGCCGTCCGGCAGCTCGACGCGGCGGGGCAGCTCGCCCCCGGGGCCGACCCACGGGTTGGGGAGCGGGACGATCGTCTCGGTGAAGTGGGCGAGCGCCGCGATCTCGGTCTTGGTGGGCCGCGGGTTGTAGAAGCGGTTTCGGCCGAGGACGTCGCGCGCCATGTTCCGCAGGGTGGGGAGCATCGACGGCGTGAAGTACGGCGCGGAGTCGCGCACCGCCCGCATCGTCGGCGAGCGGTAGATGCGCATCGGCGTCCCCTTGGTGAAGAGGATCCCGCCGGTGCTCCCGCCGGGGTGGCAGGCGTCGCAGGTCATCCGCGAGTTGCCCAGATCGGTGTGATAGGCGATCTCTCCGAGCCTGCGGGCAGGCTGGTCGACGAAGCCGCCCAGCTCCACCCGCCTCCCGAGCTTCGGGGCCCTGGGATCCGAGACGTCGATCGACTGCAGAGCGCCCGAGAACCGCGTGAGGACCACGAGCTCCGCGCCGCCCTTCGCGAGGCCCAGGGCGTACGGGCCGCTGTGCAGCGATTCGCCGGATCGGCCCTCTACGCCGAAGTCCTCGGCGGGACGAAGCCGCGGCGTGTCCGCGGAGGGCGGGATGTCCAGGGCCGCGACGAAGGCCTCCCGCGCCTCCTCCTCGGAGGCGGCGAGCTTGCGGGCGTCGAGGATCTCGATCCGGCCGGTGGAGACGTCGGCCACGTAGAGGAGGCCGCGCTCGTCGTCCAGAGCCAGGCCCTCGGGCAGCCCCCGCAGCAGGGGGACGTGACGGAGGAACACACCGTCCGTGTCCACCACCCCCACCCCGCCGTTCATGGTGACCTCCATGCGGTCGGGGTTGGGGCCGATGTTCGGCCCGAGGCTGCTCACGAAGAAGACGCCGAGGCGATCGCTCGCGGCGATGGCCCGGACCCGCTTGCCGCCCATGACCCAGGGCGCGAACCTCTCGGTGTGTCCGCCCACGATCGGCGTCGAAGGATCCGGCGCGACCCGCTTCGCCTCAGGCCCTTCGGCCTTGGCGAGGCGGACGCCCCCGCCGACGCCCGGGCGCGCGAGGGTGAGATCCTCCGAGGACTGGTTGCCGACGAGGAGGCGGTCCCCCAGGGTCGCGAGCGGCCCCGGGTGCACCGGGCTGCCGATCCGCGCCACGATCCCGCCGCTCGCCAGATCGACCGCGACGGCGGTGTCCGTGCGCTGCTCCGTCACCCAGGCGATCGGGCCGTCGACGATCACCTCCCGCAGCGCCGGCCCCACCGGGATCGAGCGCTGCCGATCCGGATCGGCGGTGCTCACCAGGCGCAGCTCGCCGCCGTGCTCGCATGCCACGACCAGCCACTCGTCGCCCTCAAGCCCCCGGTGGAGCGCGAGGGATCGGGGCCCGTCGCAGGTGGGGATCGATCGGACCGCGCCGCCCTCCACCGCGAGGAGCTCGTCGGTGGTGCGGGACACCACGTACACCGCGCGGGATCCCACCTCCAGATCCAGGGGCGTGCGAAAGGCCGCGTCGTTCACGATGGTGAGCTCGGCCTGCCCCTCGGCGCCCTCGAGCGTCGCCTCCAGCCGCGCGATCGCCTGCGCCGGCGGCATCTCCCATCCGGCGGGGATCACCGCGCCCAGGTGACGCGCGTCCACGAAGCGGGTCTCGAGGACGCGCGAGCCCAGGCGAAGGCGCATCCCTTCCCGCAGACCCTCGCCGTAGATCATCACCGGGTACGCGGTCTCGTTCGAGATCATCCGCGGGCCGATCGCCCGCAGCCTCGAGCTCGGAGCGCTCGTCGCGTCGGTCGGATCGTCGGTCCGCGGCGCGGCCACCCAGATCGCGGTGCCGATCGCCACGACCACCACCACCACCAACGACAACGACCAGCGTCTCACGGGTTCTCCGGTCGGCGAAACGCCCGGGGTCGTCAATCGTCCTCCTCGGGGGGGAGCTCTCCCGGCGCCAGGCCGAACTTCTTCAGCAGCGTGTAGAGGTACTTGCGATCGATGTCGGCGGCACGCGCCGCCCGCGCCATGTTCCCCTCGTGGAGGGAGAGGAGCTGGCGAAGGTAGGCCTTCTCGAAGCGCTCGATGAGCGACTCCTTGGCCTGCTTGAACGGCAGGTGCAGATCCACCGCGAGGCGGGGGCCGTCCGCGAGGCTCTCCACCGGGAAGGTGGAGAGGCCGGCGAAGCCATGATCATCCGTGGCGCTCGCCCGCTCCACCGCGTTGCGCAGCTCGCGGATGTTGCCGGGCCAGGTGTGGTTCGACAGGCGCTCCCGCGCCTGCATCGAGAGATCGTCCCAGCGGCTAGCGCCATCGAGGAAGCGATCGACGAGGAGCGGGACGTCCTCCCGCCGCTCGCGCAAGGGCGGGATCGGCGCGATCACCACCGAGAGGCGGAAGTAGAGATCCTCCCGGAACCTGCCCGAGAGCACCTCCTGCCTCAGATCCTTCTTGCTCGCCGCGACCACCCGGACGTCCAGCGGGATCGGCGCGTGGGCGCCGAGGCGCTGGATCACCCGATCCTCGATGGCGCGCAGGAGCTTGGGCTGCAGATCCCTGGGCAGGTCGTCGATCTCGTCGATGAAGAGGGTGCCGCCGTGGCAGATCTCGAGGGCGCCGCGCCGGGTCTGGGTGGCGCCGGTGAACGCGCCCCTCTCGTGGCCGAAGAGCTCGCTCTCGATCAGGTTCGACGACACGGCGCCGCAGTCGAGGACGACGAAGGGTCCCTTCCTCCGCGGGCTCTGCTCGTGGATGGCGCGGGCCGCGGCGCTCTTCCCCGTGCCGGTCTCGCCGTGGAGGAGGACGGTGGAGTCGGTGGGCGCGACCTTGGCCAGGAGCGCGAAGAGCTCGCGCATCCGGGGGCTGCGGCTCACCAGGCCACCGAAGCTCTCCTGATCCGCGGAGAGCTGCACCGACTCCGCGACGGGCACGAAGCGGAGCATCACCTCGCCGGCGCGGATCCGGGAGCCGGGACGGAGGAAGCCCTCGCGCACCCGCGTCTCCTCGAGCCAGGTGCCGTTGGTCGAGTCGAGATCGCGCAGGGTGTAGCTCTCGCCCTCCCGCTCGATCACGAAGTGCGCCCGCGACACGGTGGCGTCCGCGAGGACGACGTCGTTGTCCGATCCCTTCCCCACCCTCGTGGCGCCGGGCTGCAGCTCCCACACGCGGCCGGGATCGGGCCCCCGGAGCATCACCAGACGGAAACGCTGCAGCGAGGCGCGCAGGGGCTCCCCGGCGCCGAGCACTCTCGTCCCGGTGATCTCGGTGGCGTGGCTCATCGCGGCTGGTCCCTCCTCTCCGCGGTCACGGCGTGGCCCCGCCGAGCTTCTGCAGGGCGATCTGCGCCTCGTCGTAGCCGGGCTTGAGGCGGAGCGCCTCGCCGTAGGCCTTGCGCGCCGCCGCCGAGTCGCCACGCTCCGCCTGGAGCCTGCCGAGCTGGTAGTGCGCCTCCGCGAGATCGGGCTGCGTCTGGACCGCGGTCTGCAGCGACTCGAGGGCGGCGTCGGCGAGGCCCTTCTTGTACAGCGCGAATGCCAGGTAGTAGTGCGCGCGGCCGAGGTCCGGCTTCTCGCGGATCGCCCGGCGGCACTCGGCGAGGGCCTCCTCGAGCTGCCCCTGCCGGAACATCGCGGAGCAGAGCTCGGCGCGGACCTGCGAATAGGTCGGCCGCAGATCGAGCGCCTCCTCGTACGACTTGATCGCCTTCTCCAGACGGCCCTGCCGCTCCCAGGCCTCGCCCAGCTTGAACAGCGCCTCCGGGCGGAGCTCCGCGTCCTTCCCGGCCGCCTCGAAGAACGCCACCGCGGTGTCGAACTTCTTGCGGGCCAGGTTCGCCTCGCCGAGCCGGAACTGGGCAGGGCCGTAGGTGGGATCCGCCTTCGTCGCGGCTTCGTACTCGGTGTAAGCCTGCGTGGCGCGTCCCCTGGCCACGAGGAGCTCGCCCAGGAAGAAGTGGGTCTCGGGATCGTTCGCGTCGAGGGCCAGCGACTCCCGGTAGCGGCGCTCCGCCTCGTCCGCCTCTCCCTGCTCGGCGAGCGCCTTCGCGAGGAAGAAGAACGCCCGGGCGTCGTAGCGGTTCAGCTCGATCGCCAGCCGGAGCTGTCCGATGGCGGCGCCGGTCTTCCCCTCGGCGGCGAGGGCCATGGCGGACTGCCGCATGGCCGCGGCGTCGCCGGGCCGAAGGCGAAGCACCTCCTGGTACTCCGCCTTCGCGAGGGCGATGTGCCCCTTGCGGAACAGCGCGTCGCCGAGGGCACGGTGGGCGTCCGCCGAGGCGGGCGCGAGGAGCACCGCGTCCTGGAGCGCGGAGATGGCGAGGTCCAGCTTGCCGTCGGCGAGGTAGGCGAGGCCCAGGTTGTGGGCGGCCTGGCCGAAGCGGGGGTCGATGCGAAGCGCCGCCTGGAACGCCTCGATCATCTCGGGGATCTCCTTGCGCTTGCTGTGGATCACCCCGAGGTTGTTGTGGGCGCTGGCGTGGCCGGGCTGCAGCGCGATCGCCGCCTGGAAGGCCTTGGCCGCTCCGTCGAGATCGTTGCTGCGCAGGAGCGCGACGCCGCGGTTGTAGGCGTAGTCCGGATCCTTCGCGTCGAGCTTCGCCGCCCGATCGTAGGCGGCGATCGCGTCGCGGTAGCGCGCCTGCTCCAGGTAGATGTTGCCGAGGTTGTTGTGGCTGGCCGCGTGCTTGGGGTCGAGGGCGATCGCCTTCCCGTAGGCGGCGATCGCCTCGTCGATCGCGTGGCGCCTCGCATAGGCCGCGGCGAGCTGGGACCACGCCTCCACGTCGTTCGGCCGCAGGTCGGTGGCCTTGCGCAGCGCCGCCACCGAGTCGTGGATCAGCCCGGCCCGCCGGGAGGCGATGCCCAGGTCGAGCCACGCGAGGAAGCTCTGCGGCTCGAGCTCCGTCGCCTTGCGGAACTGCGCCAGCGAGGACTCGAACTTGCCGAGCTGGAAGTAGACCGCGCCCAGATCGATCCGCGCGCTCGCGTCGGCGGGCGCGAGCCTCACCACCTGATCGAAGGCCGCCAGCGCGCAGTCGAAGCGGCCGCCCGCGAAGCAGCGCTCCGCGAGCACCCGCTGCGACGAGGCGTCGAGGGGGTTCGACTGCACGGCGTCCTTCGCCGCGGCGATCGCGTCGTCGGAGCCGTCGACCTCGCCGGCGGTCTGGCCGATCTCGGCCTCCTTCGACTCGCCGCCTGCGGAGTGGATGCCGCCGTCGAGGTCGCCCCCGTCGGCCCCGGCCGCCGGTCCCTCCGCCGTCGACGCCGCCTGGGCGAGGAGGACGGGAGCGTCCGCTGCACCAGCGTCGGCGGCGATGGCCGGCGTGGCGGCGAGGAGGAGCGGCAGGCAGCAAGCGAGCCGCATTTCAATCGATCCAGAGGCCATGGTCGTGGTCGCCCGTTCGGTTCACGTATTCGCGCCGGCTCTCTCGCCAGCCATCCAGCGCCTTGGCCGCCCTCACCTCGGCGTCCCTCGCCGCCCCCGCCGCCTCCGATTTTTCCTTGGAGCAGGACTCGTGCTGCGACTCGAAGTCCTTCACGTACCCCTCCTTCACCGGGAACCCGAAGCGCACCGCGAGGCGCGCCTTGGTCAGCTCGAAGGACGTCCGGGCGCAGTAGACCGCGACCTCGGCCTCGTCGAGCCGGGCCTCGGCGTGACGCCGCTGCGCCTCGCGCCAGGCGACGAGCGCCTTCGCGGGCTCCTTCGCCTTGCCGCTGCGGGAGGCGGCGTCCTCCGCCCGCTCCGCCTCCTCCACCTTGGCCCGCGCCGCGGCGAGGACCTCGGCCGCGTCGTCTCGGCGATCGAGGGCGATGATGACCTCGTTCTCCGCCTCGTAGGCCCACCTGCGGCCCTCGAGCGGGAGCTCGTCGCGGATCTTCTCGTCCACCCTCGTCCCGGGCATGCGGGTCGCGGTGGACGCGCAGGCGGAGGCAAGGGCGAGGAGCGTGAAAGCGATCGACACCTTGCGCATCACCGCACCTCCGTCGCGCCGGGGATCACGGCCGCGTCGCCGGCGAGCCGGGCCGCAGCGCCGGCGTCGAGCTTCGCGCGCTCGCCCTGCGCCAGCCGGTCGTACCCGTAGGCGCCGTAGAGCGCCGTCAGGTTGAGCCGCGCGCGCACGTTGGAGTCGTCCTTGTCGAGCGCGGCGCGGAAGGACTCGTACGCCTCCTGGTGCCTGCCCAGCTTGTGGGCGATGACGCCGCGCAGGTTGAAGGTCTGCGAGTCCGCGCCGCCCTCCGACGCCTTGTCCACCACGAGCCGCGCCTGGTACGGGTCGCCGGCCTGCAGATAGAGGGTCGCCAGCTCAGCAAGGGCGCCGAAGTCCTTCGTGTCCTTGGCGATCTTCTCCCGCAGCGCCTTGGCGCGCCCGGTCGCCGACGCCGCCCTGCGGGCCGGAGGATCGAAGCGATCCTCGGGATCCCCGGCGAGCGCCTTGCCGCCGTTGCACGCCCGCGCCGCGGCGGTGAACACCTTCAGCTCGGCCGCCTTCGCCGCACAGGTGGAGATCGCCTCCTGCGCCTTCGCGTGGAAGCCCTCCGCCCGCGACGCCAGCGCCGCCCGGTACCGCTCCGCGCCGCTCGCGTCGAGCCCCGGTGGCAGCGGCGCCTTCTCCAGGAAGACGGCCGCGTCCTGGTAGGCCTTGGCCAGGCGTCCCAGCGCCGCCAGCGCCCACCGGGCGCTCTGCCGGCCGATCACGTCGAGCATCTCGCCCTCGTACCGGGTGAGCGCGCCGAACTTGGCCTGGATGGTCTGTCCGTCGGCGCTCCGATCGCCGCCGAACGAGATCGCCGCGAACTGGCGGTAGAGCCCTTCCGCGATGAGGAAGCGGGAGGCGGCGATGGCCTCCGCCTGATCCGGATCGGCGCTGGCGAGGTTCGCCGCGCGCTCGTACTGGGCGCCGGCTTCCCTGGCGCGACCGCTCCGCTCCAGCGCCCTGCCGAGCCTGTACTCGAGGAGCGCGCTGGTCGGTCCGCTCGCACGGGCGCGGCCCAGGACCTCCGCGCTGCCCGCGAAGTCGCCGGAGAGCTCGAGCAGCTCCGCGAAGGTGAGGGCCGCCTCCTGCTTCGCGGCGTCGGAGGTGGCGCCGGCGAGGACGCCGGCGAACGCGCGCCGCGCTCCCTTGCCGTCGCCGAGGTACGCCATCAGCGTGCCGGCGGCGCGCATGGTGGGCGCCCGCGCCGCGGGATCCTTCTGGGCCGCGGCGGCCTGATCGAAGTACTGCGCCGCCCGTTCGAAGTCGGCGGCCTGCACCGACATCTTGCCGAGGGTGGCGAGGACGTCCGCCGCCACCTCCGACTTCGGGTATTCGCGCAGGAGGCGCTCGCCGACCTCGATCACCTGGCCGAGATCGTCGGAGTTTCGCGCGGTGATGAAGGCGTTCACGAGCGCCCGCTCGCCGACGTCGGAGCCGGCGTAGGTGGTGGCGAACGCCATCAGGCCGTCGACCATCCCCTCCCCCGCGCTGCCGACGGCGAGGGTCACGGTCTCCAGCGCCCGCGACTCGGCGCCCGCCGCGAGCGCGGCGAGGTCGGCCTTCATCCTCGGCGTCAGCCGCGGGTTCTGCTGCATCCGCTTGGAGAGGGCGATGAGACCCTCGAAGTCCTCGCGGGATCGCAGCGAGTCGAGGGCGAGCTCCGCCGCGACCTCGCCCTCGGGCGCGGTCGGATATTCGTCCACCAGGGCCGCGAAGAGCTCGGCGGCCTCCTCGTAGCTGGCCTCGTCGTAGTAGCTGCGGGCGAGGTTGAACTTCACTGCCGCCCGATCCTTCGCCTTGGGCCACGACGCGATGTAGAGGCGCGCCGCCCGGCGCAGACCGGAGCGGGCCTGGACCTGCTCGAGACGCGCCATCTTGTGGGCCTGCTCGAGGGCCTTGGCGTAGGCCGCCACCGCGCCGGCGGTGGCGTCACGCAGCTCCTGCTCGGTGGTGCCGGCGTTCGCCTTCGGCGGAGCGACCTTGTTCGCGGCCGGGGCCGCCTCGGCCTTCGCCACGGCGGCGGGAGCGCCCTTCGCCGCGGCGTCCTTCGGGGCAGCGACCTCGGTGGCCTTCCCTTCGGAGGCCCCCTCGCCGCCGGCGGCCTTCGCCGTCTCCCGTTCCGCCTTCGCCTTCGGCGGCGCCTTCCCCACGGCGACGGCGTAGTCCATCACCGACTCCCACGCCTTGCCGGCGAGGAAGTGCTGCTTCGCGGCCGTGCGGACCTCGGCGAGGTTCTGGCGGATCTCCGGCACCGCCTCGGCGTCGGAGAAGATCTGCAGGTAGGCGTCGTACGCGTCGCCCACCCGGGCGAAGAGCTCGGCGTCGTTGCGCTCCTTGGCGACGAGGTGCCCCTTGGTGGCGAGGTCCCGCACGTACGCCTCGAACTCCGCGTGCAGGTTCTCGCGCTCCTTGGGCGCGAGCCTCCAGTCGTAGCGCCTGGAGAGGTACACCCTGCCGAGGAGCTTCGCGTCCAGCTCCACGTGATCGAAGCGTTTCTCGCGGAGCACGCCGTCGTAGAGGCGCTGCGCCCACTCCACCGAGTCCTCGTTGTCCGCGCCGAGGTCGAGGAGCTCTCGATACACCGCGCCCGCGTAGGTGAACTCTCCCTTCACGAACCAGCGCCGGCCCAGCCTGGACAGGGCGGCGAGGTAGGTGGTGCGGGAGTCGGCCAGCTTGCGGAAGTAGCCGAGCTGGTCGGTCGGCTTCTTGTGCACCTCGGTGTAGGGGAAGACGAGATCGACCAGGGCCTCCCGCCGCAGGTCGATGCGCCGCGACGGCGCGCCGGCCTCCTCCTCCTCCAGCAGGTTCGTGATCGTGTCCTCGAAGAGCTTGAGGGCGCCCGGGAAGTCGATCCGGTTGATCCGCACCCAGCCCAGCTTGTAGCGGGCCATGGCGTGGGTCTGGGACTCGGGCGAAGCGAGGATCGACTGGTAGTAGCGCTCCGCCTGATCCAGCTCCGCCCGGTCGAAGTGGAAGTCGCCGAGGACGAGGAGCGCCTCGTTGCGATACTTGCTCTGCGGGAACTCGGTGGTGATGCGGCCGAGGTACTCGCGCATCTTGTCGAACTCGCCGAGCTCGCGAAACTCGTGGGAGATGAAGAAGAGGACCTTGTCGCGCTCGGCGAAGTCGGGGAACTCCTGGAGGATCCGCTCGTAGATCGCGACCGCCCGCTCCTTGAGCAGGCGGGCCTGCACCGAGGTGACGGCCTTGTCGCGCTTCTTCTGCCCCTCGTAGGCGATGAAGTAGTGGTACCGCGCCTCCTCCACGTGGAGCTCGGCGAGGCGCAGGTACAGGTCGGGCAGATAGGCCTGCCCGCGCGCCCGGTCGATCTGATCGCGGGTGGACTGGATCGCGAAGCGCACCTTGTTCACGTTCCGCTGGAGCCGCGCGACCTCGTCCTCCGGCGCCGGAGGCTGTGCCACGCGCATGGACGCGCAGCCCGTCGCCGCGACGATCGCCACGGCGGCGAGACCCATACGGAAGCGGTAGCCTGCTGTAGCCTTCATTCGACGCACCGGTTCTCGATGAGGAAACGCATGTCCGGCAGCTCGTCGGTCCAGAACTCGCCGTTGAAGCGGTAGAAGTTCTTGTCGCCGGTCCGCGGGACCACCTGCGGCTCGGGACGGCGCCACACCTTGCCCTCGGCGTCGTTCACGCGCTTGTGGATCGAGACGCCCACCTCGTACTCGAGGAGGTTCGCCTGCTCCCTCGCGGCGAGGAGCCGCTCCGCGATCTCCTCGGCGCCCTGTCGGACCGACTCGTCTCGCAGCCACCGGAGGCGGGCGCCGGCGGCGCCATAGACGTTGTCCAGGTGCTTGCGCAGGCCCCCCTCCTGCATCCAGGCGCCCTGGGAGGAGAGGAGGCGGATCTCGTCGCGCATGGCGTCCGCTACACGCAGCACCGCGGCGACCTGCGGGACGATCGAGGTGGCCTGGGCGACGAGGGGGATCTCGGCGGGTGCTTCGCCCGCCTCCACCTTGGCGATGGCATCGCCGTAGCGGGCGCGGAAGTCGGCGGCTGCGCTTCGCGCGGCCCGGAAGTGGCAGAAGCGCTGGTAGATCAGCCCCCGCAGCACGTAGGACTCGGGCAGGAAGAGGTCGGCGTGGGCCGGCGCGGCGAGCGCATAGACGAGGCCCATCGCGTCGTGGAGCTTGCCCTCGCGGTAGTGCGTCCACGCGCGCTCGAGGAGCACCTCGCCGCCGGGGACGTTGCGGGTGCCGTTCACCCTGCGGAACGACTCCACCGCCTCCTGGAGGCGGCCGGCCTCGAAGAGGAGGCGGGCACGGAGGAGGAGCGCCTCCTGCTCCACCGCGGGAGCGGGCGCTTCGTCGAGGATCGCGTCGACCGTCTCGAGGGCCCGATCCGGCTGGTTCTCCCGGACGAGGGAGACCGCCCTGGCGAGCCTGGCCTTCTGCCCGTACACGCCCTTGGGATCGATCCTGTCGAACTCGTAGCCGGTCCAGCGCCGGTTCCCCAGGCGCAGGTTGGCGATCCCCCGCTGATAGTGGAGGAAGTCGGCGAGCTCGGGGGGGACGTTGGCGAGGTCGGCGTCGGCGAGCACGCCGCGGAGCAGGTCCTCCTCCAGGATCAGCCCGCGCCGCGACAGACCCTCGACGCCGGCGAGCGCGCGCGGGAGGAGCTGCGGCATGCTGCGCCGCTCCACCACGTCGAAGTAGTGCGCCGCCGCCGCCTGGGTGAAGCCCATCCCCAGCAGCGCGTCGGCGAGGGTGAGCTCCGCGGCCTCGCGGCGCTCCTCGCTCGTCGGGTAGGTGATCCACGCCTCGTGGGCCCAGACCGCAGCCTCCCTCCAGCGCGAGGCCCCCGCCGCAGCCAGGGACTTCTCCAGGAGGAGCTCGGCCTTGGCGATCTTCTGCTCGGGGGACGGCTCGTTCGACGCAGGCGCCTCGGGCGCCTCGGGCGCGAGGGCCTCCTCCGGCGCCGCCGGCGGCGCCTCCTCCTGGGCGTGGGCCAGCAGCGGCGCCGACGAGACGAGCGCCGCGAGGAGCCACACCCTCGCGCGGGACGTCAGGCGATGGCGATCGCTAGCGGACATTCAGGCTGATCCCCGTGGAGAAGAAGAGCTCGTTGCGCGTCTCGTTGCCGTCCTTGGCGGGGACGAAGAAGTAGTCCCGGGCCTCGAGGCGCCACGACCAGGACTCCGAGAGGTAGAAGCGGAGGCCGAGGCCGGCGTTGGCGCCGACGAAGGTCCCGGCGTTCTCGTAGCCGGCCAGCGCAGGCCCGACGGTGAAGAAGAGCTCGCCGTAGACGAGGGTGCCGTTCATCCACGCCAGCTTCCCGTACAGAGGCTTGAACATCAGGTTCGAGTCGCCCAGCCACTGGATCGAGGGGAACTTCGTCGGCTCCACCTGCCAGTTGGTCTGCAGCTCCTCGCGCAGATCGGTGTCGAGGTTGAACGACCAGGCGCCGTTCACGATCTGCCACGCCCACATGTCGTTGAAGTGGAGCGTGTAGGAGCCGCCGGCGGTGTAGCCCTTGTAGAAGGCGTCCATCGGGAGGACGCCGCCGGTGAACGAGAACTCGTGGCTCTGCGTGTATTTGCGGTTCTGCACCGCGTAGAGGGCGCCGCCTTCGTCGAGCGAGTCGGCCCGGGCCGGCGCCGCCTGCGAGGCGATCGCGCCGAAGAGGACCAGGGCGGAAAGGAGGGAGGGAGTACGCACGCTAGAACCCCTGCACGCTGAAGACGAATGGATACCGCACGCTCACGGAGCCGCCGGTGGGTTTGGGGAATCGCCAGGTCTTGATCGCGGAGCCGATGCAGTTCGCCACCGCCTGGCTCGCCAACGACGAGGAGTTCACCCGGGTCGAGGTGACGGAGCCTTCGGTCCCGATCACCCAGTCGAACTCGATCTTCCCCTGGAGGCCGGGGTTGGCGATGAGCTCGCGCTCGTAGCAGCTCTGAACCTGCGACAGGTGCTCGTTGATCACCTTGAGGATCGCGCCGCGATCCAGGCTGCCGCCCGACGTCCCGACGCTGCGCGCGGGCTGGCGCGACACCGTGCCGCGGACGCGGCCGGTGCCGCCTCCGCCGGCGACCTGGCCCACGCTCTTGCCGGCCAGGACCGCAGACGCCGCGCGGGTCTCGCGGCCCTCGCCGCCGGCCTTGCCGCCGCGGGAGAGGGTCACCTCGTCGCCGGGGACCTTGCCGATCGCGCCCGACACCTGGAAGCTCGACGAGGTGCCGCTGGGGGCGCGCACCGCGGCGATGTTCGACACGGCGGCGGTGAGCTTGGTGTCCCCCGCCGGCGCGATGTCCGCGAGGGCGGCGAGGGCGCTGTCGGCGGCGGACGGAGCAGGCGCCGGGGAGGGCTTCGGGTTGCCGCGGGCCACCCTCGCCGGCGGCGTCTTCGTCGGGCGGGGCGGAGCGGGCTTCGCTGGCTCCGGCGTCGGCGCCTGGACCTCGGCAGGGGGCTCCGGCACCTTCGGCGGCGGCTCGGGCTCCGGCGGCTTCTCCATCTCGAGATCCTTGAGGGAGATCTCGGCGAACTCCGCCTGCTCCATCACCAGGAGCTCGGGGGGCGCGAGCAGCGACTGCACCCAGATGCCGGCGAGCATCAGCACGATGCCGGCGACGCCCACCATCAGGTAGCGGCGATCCTCCGGCGAAACCCGCAGCGAGAGCTTCTTGGGGGGCGGGAGCGGCGCCCGCGCGAGGCGGACGAAGTAGCCGGCGCCGTCGATCCAGAGCTGCGCGCGATCCGACTCCGTCAGCTCGAGGGCGTAGATGCGCCGCTTCTTGTGGAAGAGGTGCGCGTCGTCGCAGAAGCTGGAGAGCGTCGTCTTCCGGTTGCCGACGAGGATCGTGCCCTCGTCGCCTTCGCGGAAGAAGAGGCGGATCTTCCCGCCACGCAGCACCTGCAGCATGCGCCAGGCCTTGGCGTCCTCGCCGCGGTAGATCTCGTAGGTCGCGCCGCCGTCGAGCCTCGTGGCGTCGACGAGGCGATCGCCACGGTGGCGCAGGACCTCCGCAGCCAGCGTCGCGCCCCGGCCCGGATCACCCTTGTCGAGGACGACCAGGTCGAGCAGCGAGAACGGCGCGGTGAAGCGGCGCTCCTCCTCCGCCTCCTCGTCCACCTCGGGCGGGCTGGGCGGATAGGGGAGCCCGTCGTCGGCGGCCGCCACGGGGGCGGGTACGGCAGGCGGAGGCGACTCCTTCTTTGCCTCCGAGAGGGCGAGCTCCTCGTTGGTCTCGAGGAGCATCGCGGCGATGTTGCTGCCGCGCTTCTGCTTCGCGGGCCGCTTCGAGGGAGCGGGAGGCGGCGGCGGGAGCGGGACCGCGTCGTGGACCTCTGCGGCGTGCGGAGCCGACCGCTCGGCGGGAGCGGCGGTGTCGTGGCCCGTCGTCGCATGCGGGGACGAGCGCTCGGCGGGAGCGGCGGCAGATGCCTCCGGGCGGGCCGGCGGTTTCGAGTCTTCGCGGGGCTTCTTCGCCTTCGCGCCCGGGAGCATCGGCGGCGTCGGCGCGGCGGCGACCTCCGCCACCGGATCCGGTCCCGCGGCCGGTGGAGGCGGGGGCGTCGGGAGCGGGGCCGGGGGAGGCACCGCCGGAGCAAGCTCTGGCGACAGCTCGATCGTCCCCGGGGCCGACGCGGCGAGGTCGGGGCCGATGGAGATCTCGAGGCCGGCGTGCGTGCGCTCCGGCGAAGGGATCTCGTCGTCGACCATGTCGCCGATCGACTCGATCTTCAGGCGGGAGTCGCCGATGCGGATCTCGTCGAGGGGGCCGACCGGCGCGGTGGAGACGCGGTGGCCGTTGACGAAGACGCCGTTGCTGCTCCCCTGATCGGCGATGTGGAGGGCGCCATCCTTGATGAAGAGGATCGCGTGCCTGCCGGAGACGAGCGGGTCGTCGAGCCGCAGCATCGCGTTCGGCGCGCGCCCCACCGTGACCTGCCGGCCGCCGGAGAAGACGCGCGAGCCGACGAAGCGGCCGCGGTCGAAGAGGAATACTTCGAAGGCGACGGGAGCCGCAGGCGCCCGCTGGTTTTCGTGCGGGTGGCTCAGCGGACGCTCTCCTGCGGAAAGACCTCTTCCACGATCTCGCGGCGGTAGCTCTTGCGCTCCTGCACCATGCTGCTGAGATCGCTGCTCACGCGCTCGAAGAGGTAGACGGCGCCGGCCTTGGCGGTCTGGCCCTGGATCAGCCGGGCGTCGAACTCCACCCGCTCGCCCCTCCGGATCGCCTGGCCGTCACCCTCCTCGGCGGGAGGGGCGGGCGGCTGCGCCTGGGGTTTCGGTGCAGGGGTGGCCCTCCGCTTGACGGGAGCCTGGCGTTTTGGCGGCGCCTTTGGGGCGGCCATCCCCGCCGCGGGGAGCAGGGCGAGCCCCCCTGCGAGGGCCGCTGCGCGAAGCCAGTTGCGCACGAAGTGCCTCCTAGTGCGTCGCGACGGGCTTCTCCCGGACCATGTTCTCGGGGAGGGCGAAGATCGACGCCATTCTCTTTGAATTTTTAGAATTCGTACCTGACCGGCCGGGCATCTGTCAAAAACTTGGCCGCTCTTTGGCGGCCTTTCTGCAAACCGCCTGCGCCTGCTCGCCCGGCAGCGTCGGATGCTCGCACGCCGTCGTCTCCGCGCACCGGCGCGCGAGCCCCAAAGCGGCGGCGCTCTGGTCCTTCTTCGAACTCGTCGAGCAGCCTCGATGACCGGCGCACGACCGGGGGAGCTCGCCGCTCGAACGGCGCGAAGGCGCGCTGGTGCGCCCCTCGACGAGAGCGCAGCGGCCACGCTCGGGGGCTTAAAAGAGCGAAGCCCCCAGCCTCTCGCATGACGAGAAGCTGGGGGCTCGCAGATTAGATCCGGCAGCGTCCTACTCTCCCACACGGTCTCCCGTGCAGTACCATCGGCGATGAAGGGCTTAACT